>Ga0265313_10000173_pt1 | contig 68499 bp, 61 predicted proteins | sample 4123metaG_FD_203122 | JGI IMG/M metagenome (GOLD analysis project Ga0265313, IMG submission 203122) | Rhizosphere microbial communities from Carex aquatilis grown in University of Washington, Seatle, WA, United States - 4-1-23 metaG | ecosystem: Host-associated > Plants > Roots > Rhizosphere >... | reverse complement strand
GCGTCAGGCCATGCTTTCCGGGACAGTCCGGAGCGTTCGGTCCTGTACGGCCGCTCCAACCGGGGAGCGGAGACCTTGCGCTTCGCCATGCATGATCCGGAAAAGTGGATGCCGGTTTTCCGGCAAGATCATGCACCACTCGCAGGCGTACCCGCGCCGGAACAAATCCCAGTGCAGTGAGCACCTCACATGCCGGTCATTGTGCCGGCAGGCTGATGCCCGACGCCGCCCGAGTGCAGAGGGGACGAACCCTCTGCCCGCGAGCACCGGACCCGCTCCCGCCAGCCACTCGTCACTCGGCTGGCGTCCTGTACGAGGAGCGAGATAATTCGGTTTTTATTCCTTGTCGCCGGATGTGTCAATAATTGTCGTTATATAAGAGACTATACATTTGATTTTGCAGCGCTTTTTGCGCGGGATTTTTCGAGCGCAGAAACGGCGTCCGTGGCGTTCAATCTTGATTCGCAAGCGGACCGTCATTGCCGGACTTGACCCGGCAATCCATACGGCCATGCCGCCGCTCCTTGAACCTTGGATCGGTCGCGCTTGTATTTGATCTTGCGAGGGATATCTTGCGCGCAGCCGACCGAACAAAGTGCCGCGCGCATGAACAAGCCAGTGATCTTCACTATTTCCGCCGCCTGGGACGACGAAGCGTCGGTGTGGAGCGGCCATTGCGATGACATTCCGGCTGCGGCCGATGCGTCGACGCTCGACGAGCTGTTGGCGAAGATTTCTGCGATGGCGCTCGACCTGTTACCGGACAATCACCCTGACGTCGATCCCGCTTCTCTCTTCCTGCAAATCACAGCGCTGCGCGAAGCCGAACCGGCTGCGGCGTGAATTGAATGGCGCCGCAGTTCGACAAGCCGCTGCGCGAGCTGTTGCGGGCGGCAGGTTGCACCTTTGTCCGGCAAGGCAAGGGCAGCCACGAAATCTGGTATAGCCCGGTCACGAAACGGAGTTTCGCGGTGCCCGTCGGCATCCCAAGCCGGCACACGGCAAATGCAATCTTGCGTCAGGCCGGATTGCCGAAGGCGTTTTGACGCGAGCGCATGGATAGCCGCGGGTGAGCCGCAAGGTGGATGCCGCGATCTAATGTCGCCAGCGCGCGATGTTGGGGTGATCGATCTCTATGATCTTGTATCAGAGTAGGTGCGGAGGAAATTCCGTGAGGTCTATCAGCACGTCAAAGCGGAGGTAAGCTGCAGTCCTCCGTCAGTACCTCGACTCCGGCGTTGGCCGCGGTGTGGCGTTGTCGCGATCCATTTGCATCATGTCCGGGTAAAGGTACGCGCTGCCGGCGGCCGCGGACTTGCCCCCCGTACAATCGTAATACCACTGGCAGCGGCTTTTTGTATCGCAGATGCAGCGGGCCTTCTCGGTGGGGCATCCGGCGGGCGCAACGGGCGGCACCGCGCAGTAAACGGTCGGCTGGGCCGCGGCGGCCGACACACGGATTGCCGCACACACGATGACGGCGAGGAGCAAGCTCTTTCGCATGCGGGAATTCTCACGCGCAAATTCGCCGCAGCAATCGAAACCGTGCGGTTCGGTTGCCGATCGCTGAATCGGATGCTTGCAATTTCCTTTGCAATGTCCCGATCCGCGCGGCGAGGCCCGCAGGGCTAACGCCGCGGCCTGTTGTCAGGCCGATCGGTCTTCCCCTATGGTCTGTCCCATAAAATCCCGCCCCCAAGGAGCAACTCAAATGGCATATTCATTATATGACGCGGCCGTGACCCCCTGCGCCCAGCAGCTTGGCGCTCTGGCGGGCATCATCGACAAGGCCGCCGCGCATTGTGCCGCCAACAAGATCGAGGAATCGGCGCTGCTGCAGGACCGATTGTATCCCGACATGTTCTCGCTCGCGCGCCAGATCCGGCAGTCGGCGGATTTCGCCATGAATACCGGCGGCCGCTTGGCCGGCGTCACGCCCCCGGCTTTGCCGGCGGTGGACGACACCAGCTTCGCCGCCGCCAAGAGCCGCGTCGAAACCGCGCTCGCGTTCGTGAAGTCGCTTAATCGCGCACAGGTGGACGGCGCGGAGGACAAGGTCATCGCCTGGACCGCCGGCGCCAACAACCGGAAACTGAAGGGCAACGACTATCTGCAACAGTTCGCTTTGCCGAATTTCTTTTTCTTTGTAACGACGGCGTACGACATCCTGCGTCATCGCGGCGTACCGATCGGAAAGCGAGACTTCCTCGGGCCGGTCAACTGGCTCTAGTTTCATAAGCTTGGTCGCATTTTCTTCGGAAAACCGGCGTCCACTTTTCCGGAAAATGCTCTAACTCGCCGCCGAGCGCGGACGGCGACCCGGAAAGCTGGCAGCCTTTGAAGGCTGCAGCTTCAGCGCCGGGCCGTCGTCCTTCGCGGCTCGGCGCTCCGGGGCGTCGAAGACGCGCGCGTAAACGCGCTTATGGCAACGAGCGCCTCAGGATGACGGGACTCACGCAGAGCCCGCGCCCCGCTACCCGAGCCGCCTATCAAACTCCAGCACCGCATTGAGCAGCACCTGGGCGCCGGCGGCGCATTCGTCGGGAGCGGTGGATTCGGCTTCGTTGTGCGAGATGCCGCCGGCGCAGGGCACGAAGATCATCGTGGTCGGCGCGATGCGCGACACATAACAGGCGTCGTGGCCGGCGCCGGAGATCATGTCGCGGGTGGCGAGGCCCGCGGCCGCGGCGCCTTTGCGCACGCAGTCGATCAGCTCGGGTGAGAATTTCACCGGCGCGACGGACCAGGTGCGCGTCGCGCTGAAGGTGAGCTGCAAGGGCGCGAGCACTTCGAGGAACACGGCGCGCAGCTCCGTCTCCATGGCGTCGAGCACTTTTTCGTCGGGGTGGCGGAAATCGATGGTGAAGAACACCTCGCCGGGCACGACGTTGCGGCTGTTCGGCCGGTTCTCGATCAGACCGACGGTGCCGACCGCATCGGGCGGATGCGCGCGAGCGATGGCGTCGATGCGGTCGATCATGCGCGCGGCGCCGAGCAGCGCATTCTTGCGCATGGTCATCGGCGTGGCGCCGGTGTGAGCTTCCTGGCCCGTCACCGTGATCTCGTACCAGCGCACGCCTTGCGCGCCTTGGACGACGCCGATCTGGTGGCCTTCGGCTTCGAGGATCGGGCCTTGCTCGATGTGCAGCTCGAACATCGCGGAGAGGGTATGCGAGGGCGCCGGTGCCGTGCCGCGGTAGCCGATGCGGTCCAGTTCGTCGCCGAAGGTTTTGCCGTCGCGGTCGGTGCGCGCATAGGCGTAGTCGCGGGAGAACACGCCGGCAAAGACGCCCGACGCGAGCATCGGCGGCGCAAAGCGCGCGCCTTCCTCGTTGGTCCAGTTGACGATCTCGATCGGGGCGTTTGTCGCATAGCCGGCCGCGCAGAGCGTGCGCATGGCTTCGAGGGCTGCGAGTACGCCGAGCACGCCGTCGAACTTGCCGCCGGTCGGCTGGGTGTCGAGATGCGAGCCCATGGCGATCGGCGGCAGATCGTTGCGGCCGGCGCCGGGACGGCGCGCGAACATGTTGCCGACCTCGTCGATGGTGACGGCGAGCCCGAGCGCCTCGCATTGCGCCTTGAACCAGTCACGCACGGCGCGATCGGAGTCCGATAGCGTCAGCCGGCACAGCCCGCCCTTCGACGTGGCGCCGAAGCGGGCGGTCTCCATCAGCGTGTCCCACAGCCGCTTGCCGTCGATGGTCAGGTTTTGCACGCGAGAAATATCTCCGTTCGGGCGAGAGGAGGCGGCCGGGGATGCTCGCAAAGGTAGGGCCGCAGGCCGCGTAAGTCATCGGCTTCTTGGCGCCCTGGCGGCCGGTTCGCCACCCCAACTAACTCATTGAATCTGCGGCGAATCAGCTATGCTATCCACAGGACAGCGGGCGGAGCTCGGCGCATGCTGCGGGTGCGGTTGAAGGCGGACGGACGGCTGGTGGAGGTTCTGCCGGGGGGCGGGGAGCGGGAGATTTCGCCCGATCCGCGCTCGATCGTGACGGCGGCCCATGCCGCGGCGCGGGCCGCCAGCGATGCGCGGGGCGAGGACGCAAGCTATGCGAAGACCGTGCGCGGCCGCACCGGGCTGACGCAAGCCGCGTTTGCCGCGCGCATCGGTGTGCCGGTCGAAACCGTGCGCAACTGGGAGCAGGGCAAGCGCTCGCCGCGGGGGCCTGCGCGCGCGCTCCTCAAGGTGCTCGATGAAGCGCCCGAGGCGGCCTTCAAGGTGCTGGGCGGCAAACGATAGCCGATACTTTCCGCCGCGCGGAAGCGGGGCCGGCGAACCTACTGGAAATCGTCCGCGCTTTGCCCGATCCTGCGGGCGTGAGATGAGCGAACTCGAACCAATCCCGAGCATCGAAGCGAACGGCGCAAGGATTCCGCTGGTCGGCCTCGGCACCTGGGAACTGCGCGGCCGCGCCTGCGCGCGCATCGTCGAGCAGGCGCTGCGGCTCGGCTACCGGCACGTCGACACCGCCGAGATGTACGACAACGAGCGCGAGGTCGGTGAAGGTTTGCGCGCCTCCGGCGTCAAGCGCGGCGACGTGTTCGTCACCACCAAAATCTGGCCCAGTCATTTCACGCCGCGCGAGCTGGAGCGCGCGGCGCGCGATTGCCTGGCGCGGCTGCGGCTCGGCGAGGTCGATCTGTTGCTGCTGCACTGGCCCAATCCGAACGTGCCGCTCGCCGAAACCATCGGCGCGCTGTGCAAGGTCAAGCGCGACGGGCTCGCGCGAAACATCGGCGTGTCGAATTTCACCGTGATGCTGATCGCAGATGCGCTTGCGGTCGCGACGGAGCCCTTGGTGTGCGATCAGGTCGAGTGCCACCCGTTCCTCGATCAAACGAAAGTGCTTACGGCATGTCGCAGCCAGGGCATGGCACTCGTCGCCTACAGTCCGCTCGCCCGCGGCCAATTTCGCCGCAACGAGGTGCTCAACCGCATTGGCGCCACCTACAAAAAGACCGCGGCGCAAATCTGCCTGCGCTATCTGGTGCAGCAGAACATCGTCGTCATTCCGCGCACCACCAAGCTCGAACGGCTGACGGAGAACGCCTCGCTGTTCGATTTCACGCTGAGCGACGGCGAGATGGCAGAGATCGCGGGGCTGGCGCGCCCCGACGGCCGCACCGTCGATTGGGCCTATTCGGGCCGCATGAAGTGGGATTAGCTGTCATTCCGGGGCGCGGGCTTTAGCCCGCGAGCCCGGTATCCATAACCACGGGTCAGCGAATATGGATTCCGGCCTTGCCGCTTCGCGGCAATCCGGAATGACGGGACTCAAAGCTCGACGTCCAGCTCTTCCAGTTCGTCGGACTTGGCCAGACCGTGGCCGCGCACGACCTGTGCCGTGCAGCAGCCTGCGGCTGCATGTGAAACGCCATTGTTCTCCAGACTGATGTCGGGCGCGCAAGGAACCAACGGCAGTGGCCAAGGTTACCGACGGAGGCTCGATTACCCCACAAAGGACCCCGTGACAAAAGCGGGGTCCTCCAGGATCCGAGGAAAGCGATATGGATGAAAATCGAATCGAAGGGACGGTGCGCAATCTTGGCGGCAAAGCGCAAGAACAGCTTGGCCGCGTCACGGGCGATGCCGAGTCTCAAGCGAAGGGCAAGCTGAACCAGGCGATCGGCGCTGGCCAGGACTTGCTCGGTCAAGCTGCGGATGCGACCCGGGAGACCGCCGGTTCACTCGATCAATGGCTGCGGCGTACGATCGAGACACAGCCTTACACCACCGCAATCGTTGCGCTCGGGATCGGTTGGCTGTTCGGCCGGATGCACCGCCCGCTCTGACAGCTGCGATCCAGCTTATTTGAAATGGCCTCGCCGACGGCTTCGCCGGCGTGAGCCCGATGAGTGCTTGACGCGCGTTTTAGCTCAATGAAGCCAGCGGGTATCGTGACCCCGCTTGGCGCGTGTCACGCCTCGTCGGACGGTGCGAAGACGGTGCGAATATGGCGCGATTGCGGGCAAAGGACGCCCAAAACGCATTGAATGCCACAGTGGCCGTGGCGAAATTGTCACGCTCGATTAGAAACCACTTTCAGACCCCCGCCGCCCGCCGCCATCTCGCGCCTTACCCGCTTGCCAACGCACCGATTTCCAAGTGTGGTTGCGGCGGGTGTCGGTTCATCGTGAGCGCAGCGCCTCAAAACGGGTGAGGCTCTCGGGATCAGGGGCGGGGAATTCCCTCGCAAAGCATTCGAGGCGTCGGCGTACGCGCGACATCAAAGGCACGTGCGGGGGGCGCAGTGGGCTTTGTTGCTATTTCATCGCTGTCGGCGTGTCGCTTTTCCTCCGCGCGGTGGAGCGGATTGTTGATGGCCGCGCTGCTGGAAGTCCGGATACGAAGCCGCGCCTGCCTGCGTGCGGCCGCTTTATTTTTTGTCACATTCGTTTGCGCCTTTGGCCTTACCTCTGAGGCTCGGGCTCAGTTTGCTCAGCCAACCGTCACGAACGTCAACCCGAATTCCGGCCTGCAGGCAGGGGGCACCAGCGTCACCATCACGGGTACGAGTTTTTTCGGCGTGACCGGCGCGAACGGAGTCATGTTCGGCGGCAATCCCGCTGCCTCCTACGTCGTCAATACCCCAACCCAGATCACCGCGACCTCGCCTGCGGGGACCGGCAGTGTCGACATCACGGTGACTGGATTTGGCGGTACCAGCGCCGCTAATCCCCCGGCCGACCAGTTCACCTACATACCGCCGCCGACTGTCACCGGCGTCAATCCGAATACCGGCCCGCCGGGAGGCGGCACCAGCGTCACCATCAGCGGCGACAACTTTACCGGCGCCACCGCGGTCAAGTTCGGCGGCAATGCGGCGAGTTCGTTCAACGTCGTCAGCGCCGCCCAAATCATCGCCACGGCACCGGCCGGGACCGGCACCGTCGACGTCACCGTCACGACGCCGGGCGGCACCAGCGCGACCGGCGGCGCCGATCAGTTCAGCTACGCGGCGGCGGGAAGCACCGTTGCGCTGTCGTCGTCGCAAAATCCGTCGAGCGCCGGGCAACCGGTGCGGTTCACCGCGACGGTGACCGGACTTGCGCCGACCGGTACGGTGACGTTCTTCGATGGCGGCACGCAGCTCGGCACGGCAACGCTGGCGGGCGGCACCGCCTCGATCACGACGGCGTCGTTGAGCACGGGCAGCCACACGATCACGGCGCGATACAGCGGCGACACCAACAACGCGGCCAGCACTTCGTCGGCATTGTTGCAGACCGTCAACGTGCCGAGGGACAGCATCACGCTGCGCCAGATACAGATTTCGGCGACTCCGGTGGTCGCGCAGATTTCGGGACAGGCGATTTCGAGCGCGATCGACAGTGCGATCAACGCCGGCTTCAGCGACAACCCGCCGCCCGTCACTCCGAATGGCGGCGGCTTCAGCGTACAGATTCCGCTGGATCAGCCCCCGGTGACAACGAGCCCGCGCATCCGCACCCCGCAATTCGGCGGCGGTAGCGCCGGCACAAGCGGCTTCGCTCTCGGCAGCCCGCGCAGCAACGGGCCGGGCAGTCTTGCCAACGGCCGCCAGGGCGGCAATGGCGCACCGCCCGGTACGCGGCTCATCGATATGGCCGTCATGCCGCTGCCGCCCGGTTCAGGCATGCCGCCCATCGGCGAAACGCGATTTTCGCCGAACGAAGTGGCGATGCAGTTCGGCGCAGGTACGACCGCGCAACAGATCACCGGCATCGCGCAGCGCTTCGGGCTCACCGTCGAGGCGCAACAAGTCATCGGCGTCCTGGGCCGCTCGATCTACACGTTCCGCATCCCCAATGGGCAATCGGTGCGTCAGGTGATCCGTACCGTCGAGTCCGCCCACGTCAATGTCGCGGTGCAGCCTGTCTATACCTTCGCGCTGACGCAGGATCAAAACTCCGGCGACCAAAAAGCCGGCGATCAGAACAATCCCAACGCCGAGGCCGGCGATCCGGCACAATACATCATCGACAAGTTCCATCTTGCCGACGCGCACCGCATCACCAATGGCGACAAGGTCGTCGTCGCGGTGATCGATTCCGAGATTGATTTCAAGCAACCCAATCTCGCGGGCGCAATCGCCGATCGTTACGACGCGGGCTGCGGCGCCACTGCCGCGGATCCGCATGGCACCGGCATGGCCGGGGCCATTGTGTCGCACGGACAATTGATGGGCGTCGCCCCGCGCGCCAGCATCATCGCGATCTGCGCCTTTGGCGGCACCGGCCACCCCAACGCCAATACCGTCAAGATCATCAACGGTCTCGATTACGCGATCCAGCACGGCGCCAGGATCGTGAATATGAGCTTTGCCGGGCCGCGCGATCCGGCGCTGTCGCAGGCGCTGCAGATCGCCCGCGAGAAAGGAATTCTGCTGATCGCCGCCGCGGGTAATGCGGGTCCGAAGTCACCGCCGCTTTATCCGGGTGCCGATCCGAGCGTCATGGCCGTGACCGCGACCGACGAGCACGATCGGGTGTTCAACGGCGCCAACCAGGGCAGCTATGTCACCGTCGCGGCGCCGGGCGTGAACATTCTGGTGCCGGCGCCCGAGGGCGGCATTCAGTTTACGACGGGCACCTCGGTCGCGACCGCGAATGTGAGCGGCGTCGCCGCCTTGTTGATCGCCCACAAATCGTCGCTCAAGCCTGAGGACATCCGCGCCCTTCTGGTCAGGACCGCCAAGCATCTCGGCGCGCGCGGCATCAATCCGCAATACGGCGCCGGCCTCGTCGACCCGCTCAAAGCGCTCGAAACCGAGGTTTCGCGAGCGCCTGCAACGCAGCGCTACGTGCAACAAAGCCCGGTGCAACAAAGCCCGGTACAGCAAGCACAGCAGGACACTCGGCCGCGCGCGAACGCGGCCGCACAACAGGGCGATCTCAACAGCTTCCTCGCATCGCCCGACGGCAGCAAAAAACGCGTCGCGGACGGTTTCGCCGCGCTCGGCTACGCCGGCGACGGCAGCGTGTGGACCAAGGGGCCGCCGCCCGCGGTCGTAATCCACCGATGGCTCGCCTGGGTCGATGTCCGCGGCGCCGATTTCGATCGCACCACGACGGGCAGCGATCTCAAGGGCGTGCAGGTCAATACCCTTGCCGGCATCACGCACCGGGTGACGCCCGACTTTTTGGTCGGCGTGCTCGGCGGCTACGAGCATTTCGACTACAGCTCGCAAGCCTTCAACGGCGTGCTGCGGGGCGATGGCTGGACCACCGGTGGCTATATGGGCTGGCGGATCCTGCCGAACCTGCGCTTCGATGCCGGTGGCGCCTGGTCGGACATTTTTGCTGACGACACCTCCGGCATGGCCACCGGCAATTTTCTCGGTCACCGTTGGCTCGTCACCGGCGGGCTCACCGGCACTTATGAGTGGCAGGCCTTCGTGTTGGAACCCTCGGCGCGCGTCTATGCGCTGTGGGAGCATGAAAGCGCCTACACCGACAGCCTCGGTACGCTGCAGCCCGACCGCAATTTCTCGACCGGCCGCGCCAGTGCCGGAGGCAAGGTGACGTATCCGTTTGGCTGGTCGAGCACCGTGAATCTCGCGCCCTATGTGGGGCTCTACGGCGACTATTATTTCTCGATGGACGATGCGGCGACCGCGGGCCTCACCACGGTGCCGCTGTTGCAAGGCTGGTCGGCACGCGCAACAGCGGGCCTCGCCATGGCCTTCAGCGACAGTGCCCTGCTCAGCCTTGGCGGCGAATATGGCGGCATCGGCGGCGACACGCATATCTGGACCTGGCGGGTGCGCGGCAGCGTGCCGTTCTGAGCACGCATGGTTCGCGGCTCATTTTGTTGATCGCACCGCGGCCGGCGGCGTGGAACGCGAGGTTGCAACAAACCCGAAGCCCGGCAAGGTGCCCGCCCTCTCGTCACTGAAAGGGCTTATCGTCGGCCATCTCGGTAAAACTGGCTGCGGCCATTGCCGAGGCCGGATCGGGCGCTTTGAAAGCATAGCTCGCATCCTGCGCAAAGCGCGCTAATGTCCGCGCGCCTTGTTGCGCCCAGTCGAGCAAACGGGCCGGACCGCACACGAACATAAAATAATCGTACGGGGCGCGCTGGTCGTTAGCCATGACGAATTGATAGTGCATACGGAAGAAATTCCAGCGGAGCCGGGGATAGAATTCGGCGGAGACGACATCGCGAAAGCGCACTCTCCAATAGAGTGGATTGCATTGCTCCGGCCCGGCATGGACTCCGAGCCCGGCGACCATGTCGCAGTCTTGAAAATTCACGACGTCCTTGCGCGCCTGGCAGTCAATCCAAGTCACGCTCGGCTCGGCGGCGACGCGCCGGATCGCATGGCGGAAGTCATCCCCCTTGGGATGCAGGGCGGCCAACGGCAGATTGGAGCCCAGCGCGAGCGCGGTCACGGGACTTCCGGCGCGGGCAAAATCGGCATCCAGTTCGAGCGCCCGCGCGATCAGTGGAATGAGGATGGTGCCGCCGGCGCTGTGGCCGACCACCAGGATTTCATCCGCATCTCCAGCGCGCGCCTTGGCGACGATGCGATGCGCGAATTCACCGATGCGGGCTTGCAAGTCGGGTCGGCGCTTGTGTGCCAGGTCCCGATACCACGGCCACATGATGCAGATGCGGGTGATCAGCCAGCGCTTGCAGACTGAAGAGGCCACGGCAAGCAAAACAACGCCGGCAACGATTGTGGCTCCGAGCGATAGAGCCGGACCGGCCCCGAGGAAGGTCCGAGTGCCGACATAGGTGAACCAGGCGAGCAGCAGCGCGCTCGCAATCGTCGCCGTCATGGCCAGTATCGACAGGAGATAGAACACGCCAAATCTCCAGCCGGCGCGAAAGGTGCGCACCAGCGTGCCGTTCAATAAATTTTCGGCGAGGCTATGGAGAACTTGGAGAAAGATAACGAAAAAGGGGCGCTGCAGATCGCGCGTGACAAGATCGTCCCAGCGCAAAAACTCATATCGGGTTGCGACCCGCCAGTTCGGCCCCTGCGTTTCGATCTGCCATTGCGCGGCAATCCCGTCAGCGTCGACCTGCGGATCGCTGGACGATGCTTTGATCCGCCACAGCCGCTGAAATCGCTGCAGCTCGCGGCAAAACAAATGATGGTAGCCGGTAACACCCTGCGGGTCGTAGCCCGCAACATAGAATACGTGACGCCGGCGGATCATCAAACTTCCAACGGTAATGGCTCGAGTCCAATATTTGCATCCAAGTTCCGGATGCCCTTAGGCGAATGGGGCGATCAAAGGACCGTCAGCAATTATTGGTACCACCGGCGCTTTGGATTGATATTCACTATCGGAGTTCTCGGCTCAGTGGCGGCGTATGTCAAACCGCACCGCATGTGCCGGTCTTGTCGCGGCGACGCAAGCTTGCGCCTTTCAGGCGTGCCAGACATGGATCAGCACCGTTTGGCGGCCCGGCGCCTCGAGGCCCCAACGGGCTATGCAATCCACTCGCCTGAATTTCAGGCCGTGCGACTCGGACATGGTGCCTTCGGGGCTGCCGCCGAAGGCGCCGTGTGAAAAGTAACCGGCGACGAAAAGTTGCCGCGACGCGGCCCGGGGCGTCGCTTCGTAGATTTGCTGCAGACTGAGGCCCGGCGGCAGGCAGACCCCAAGCACGTCGTGGTCCGGGTAACGGCGCAGCGCCTCCAGCACGTCCATCGGCTGCACCGGATACCAGCCGGGCCGGTGGAACCGGGGATTGTCTTCCGGTGCATAAAGATCGGTGGCGAGAGTCTCGATGCCCTCAACTTGATGCAGACAATAGGCCCAGAAGCCGATTCCCGCGGCGACCGTCAATAACGGTGCTCGAAGGTGGCGGCGAAGATAGTCGAGCGCTTCGGCGCTAGGCAGGGCGCAGGCCAGCCGGCCTGCGATCGAGTGCGCAAGCTTTTTGTCGGTGATGCGTCGGGTGTGCCGCTCGATCAGCTTACGGGGCGGTGCCTGTCGATCCGCAAGGTGCTCGTGAAAAAGTGTGTCGATGGCATGCATCGGGCGACCTGGTCTTAGCTGTCAAACAGCGGGCCCGATGGGTCGCCTTGCATCCGGCCGTGCCGCAGTTGGCTGCGCTTGCAATGGTAACGCGTCGCTCAAACGTTACCAAAGGCAAAGTGCCGCACATCGCTGCGGCCGCGCAGCGCGCCGTCTAGGAACAAGCAATCACCGCATTGCCGCGGCGATGTTGCCGCCATCGACCGTGGTGACGTCGGCGGTGGTTTTCAGCTCCAGCGCCTGGTGAAGAAACGCCTGGGCCACGTCCTCTGCGGTCACTTCGCGGCCGAGCAGGTTGCCGCTCATGTAATCCTTCTCTGAGACGCCGCGCGCCTTGGAACGCGACGCAATCATGTCCGGCGTGAGCAGGCCGGAACGAATGCGGTCGGCGTTGACCGCATTGGCGCGGATGCCATCTGCGCCGTAGTCCAACGCATATTGGCGCATCAGCGCCAGGGCCGCCGCCTTCGGGATGCCATACGGACCAAAATTCGGCCCCGGATTGACCGCCTGTTTCGAGACGTTGAAGAGCAGGCAGCCGCCGGTGCCCTGCGCCAGCATGATTTTCACCGCGGCCTGTGCGATGCGTTGATGACCGTAGAAATTCAGCTCGAAGCTCTTGCGCATGATGTCTTCGGCGACATCGCCGATGCGGCCCTGCCAGGCAGCGCCGGCGTTGGAGATTACGATATCGACGCCGCCGAAATGTTCGGCGAGATTTTGGAACGCGGTGTTGACCGATGCGGCATCGGTCACGTCGCAGGCGAGCGCGAGCGCGGTCGGGCCAATTGCCGTGGCGGCGTCGCGCGCGGTTGCCAGATCGACATCGAGCAGGGCGACTTCGGCGCCCGCCGCAGCGAAGGCGCGCGCGGCCGCGGCGCCGATGGCGCCAGCAGCGCCGGTTACAGCAGCGATCTGGCCCGCGAGCGGTAACCTCCTCCCGAACCCTCTTCCGCTCGCGGGGAAGGGATGGGTGGGGGCGAGCTTGGCCTGTTCGAGCGGCCAGTATTCGCAGTCGAACATATCGGCTTCGGAAATCGACTCGAAGTGGCCGATCGTCTCGGCGTCGCCGACGCCTTCGATCCAGGCTTCGGCGATGTCGGCGGCGATGATGGCGTCGCGCTTGGCGGGGCCGAGACCGAACAGCCCGAGGCCGGGCACCAGGACGACGCGGGGCAGGGGATCGAGTTCGTGTTTGCCGCCGCCTGCACGCGCATTGTGAAGCGCGAAATATTTTTGGTAGCGGGCGGCAAAAGTTTGCGCCGCCTCGCGCGCGGTGCGGGCGAAATCGGCGAGCGCGGCGGCGCGTGGCGCCGGCAGCACGAGTGGCCAGTTCTTGGTGCGGATGGTGTGGTCCGGCGTTATCACGCCGCTTTCGGCAAGGCGCGCCAGATCGCTTCTTTCCAGGAAACGCAGAATGGCGCTGTTGGCGCGGAATTCGACGATGAGCCGCTGCCAGGCGCCTTCGATGGTGTCCTGCTGCCGGCTGCAGGCGCCACGCACGATCGGCGCGATCGCAGCGAGCGCGGCCGTCTCGTGCTGCGGCGGCACACCGGCCGCGACCGACTTGCGGTGGCGCGCGATAAACGCTTCGGCGAGCGACACCATTTCGATCATGCGCTCGTAGGCTTCGCGGGCATCGTCCCCGTAGGTGACGATGCCGTGCTTGCTCAGGATCAGTCCGTCGCGCGGCTTGTCCCGCTCGAATACCGCGACGGCATTTTTGGCGAGTCCGAAGCCCGGCATGACGTAGGGCACAAAGCCTAGCCGCCCGCCGAAAACATCGGCGCATTTTTGCTCGCCGTCGGGTTGATCGATGACGCTGAGCACCGCGGTCGCATGGGTGTGATCGATGAATTTGTGCGGCAGGAACGCGTGCAGCATCATCTCGACGGACGGATTCGGTGCGGCCGGATCGAGCAGGCTGGCCCGTTCGATGGCGACGAGTTCGATGTCGCCGATGCGCTCAAGGGCGCGCAGCTTGCGCATTGGCTCGATCCGCACGGCGCAAAAACCCTTTGCCTCGATGTCCGCCATGTCGGCGCCGGTCGCCTTGACGTAGAGCACATCGACGTCGTCGCCCAAACGGTCGCGCGCGCGCGCCTTCAGCGACGTGTTGCCGCCGCCATGCAGGACGAGCTTGGGATCGCGGCCGAGGAGCCGCGTCGTGTAGACCCGCAGCGCCAGATCGCGGTCGATGCCAGATTGGCCGGCGCGCGCGACGAGCGCCTCAGCGTCGGCGTCGGCCCAGCCGCTTTGCATGTCGCGCTTAGCCGCCGCTGGAACGGCGCGACCACCACCCGGAGCGGCGCGGCCGATTGGCGCTTTCGCCTTCATCGATCTCGGTGATCACGGGTGCGGGCGCGGGGCTTGGAGCCACGGGCAGAGGGGGTGGTGTGGATCCCTCGCCGCCGGTCGAAACCGGCGCCTGCTCGCGCACGGTCGAGCGCCGCCGTTGCGGTGCAGGTTCCGCCTCCGCGGCCGGTGCTGAGGCTTGCGGGGGTACGGACGCCACGAACGCCGGCTCGTATGGCGGGGGCGGGGGAGTCGCATCTTGCGGTGCGGCATCGAGGTCGGCAACCGCCCCCTTCAATTCGGGCTCTGCGGCGGCCGGCGCATCGAGATCGGACTGCAGAAATTCGCCGTGCGGCTGCTGTTCGTCGCGGCTGTGCAAATCATGCCCGTTATCGCCGTTGTGATCGCGCTCATGGCGATTGCGCCGCCCACCGCGGCGACCGCGGCGGCGCCGCCGCCGTTCGCCTTGCTGGTCGTCACGCGCCTCGCCACGATCTTGGCGCTCGTGAGACTGCGATCCGTCCTGCGCCTCGCCGGCCTGCGCACCGTCGTCGGCCTGGATATCTCCTTCGGACTCGGCGAACGCCTCGCCTTCCGCCTCATCGGCCGCGTCATGCGCGGCCATCTCGCCGGGCGCCGGCGCTTCATCGCCGGCGTGACTTTCCTCGCGTCCGCCGCGTCCGCGGCGACGGCGGCGGCGGCGGCGTGGTCCGCCCTCGCGCTGCTCGCCGTTGTCCTCGGTGGCGGCCTGTTCTTCTCCCGCTTCGCCGTCGGCGATTGCGGGTTCTTCGAGATCGTCTTCTTCCTCAAGCGGGACCGCGACCGGCTGCGCCTGCTCGGCGAGCGCGCGTGCCGCCTCCGGCGTGTGGACCTGTTCGCCACGCTCGATGATGAAAGCCTGCGGCGCTCTCACGCTCTCGTCGGCCGAGATGGTGAGAGTGATGGCAAACCGCTCTTCGAGCGCGCGCAAGTGTGCGCGCTTTTGATTGAGCACGTAGAGCGCCACATCGGGGCGGGTGCGGGCGATCAGATTATGCGTTGCGCCGCGCATCAACTGCTCTTCGAGCGCGCGCAACACCTGCAGCGCCAGCGACGAAACCGAGCGGACGTGGCCCGAGCCGCCGCAATACGGGCATTTCTCGGTCGAGCTTTCCAGCACGCTGGCGCGGATGCGTTGCCGCGACATTTCCAGAAGGCCGAAATGCGAGATGCGGCCGACCTGGATGCGGGCGCGGTCCTGCTTGAGGCATTCCTTCAGCCGGCGCTCAACCGAACGGTTGTTGCGCTTCTCGTCCATGTCGATGAAGTCGATCACAATCAGACCGGCGAGATCGCGCAAGCGCAGTTGGCGGGCGATTTCCTCCGACGCCTCAAGATTGGTCTTGAGCGCGGTGTCCTCGATATGATGCTCGCGCGTGGCGCGGCCGGAGTTCACATCGATGGCGACCAGCGCCTCGGCCTGGTTGAGCACGATATAGCCGCCGGACCGCAGCTGCACGATCGGCGAGAACATGGCGTCGAGCTGATTTTCGACGCCGTAGCGCGACAACAGCGGCTGCGTGTCCGGATAAAGCTTCACGTTGCGCGCATGGCTCGGCATCAGCATGCGCATGAAGTCCTTGGCCTCCTCGTAGGCCTCGGGGCCGGCGACGACGACTTCATCGATGTCTTTTGAGTAGAGGTCGCGGATCGAGCGTTTGACCAGCGAGCCCTCTTCATAGACGAGCTTCGGCGCTGTCGAGCGCAACGTCAGATCGCGCACCGTCTCCCACAGCCGCAGCAAATATTCGAAGTCGCGCTTGATCTCGGTCTTGGTGCGACTCGCACCCGCGGTACGCAGAATCACGCCCATGCCTTCCGGCACTTCAAGTTCCTGGGCGATTTCCTTGAGCCGGCTGCGATCCTCGCCATTGGTGATCTTGCGCGAGATGCCGCCGCCGCGGGCCGTATTGGGCATCAGCACCGAATAGCGGCCGGCGAGCGACAGGTAAGTGGTGAGCGCTGCGCCCTTGGTGCCGCGTTCCTCCTTGACCACCTGCACCAGCATGACCTGGCGGCGCTTGATGACTTCTTGAATTTTGTACTGGCGGCGATAACGCGGCGCACGATCGGGCACTTCTTCAAGGGCATCGGAGCCGCCGACCGATTCAACGATTTCCTCGCCGTTTTCGCCGTTCTCGCCGTTCTCGCCATCCTCGGCATCGCCGTTGTCGGGGCCGTCGTGATCGTCGGTGCCGGTGCGGGCGACCTCGGCGGTGTCGCTTCTTTCGCCGGTCACCTCGGAAACGGCGTCTGTCGCGCCCTCGAACGGAGCCGCCTCGGGCGCAACCGTCGTTTCGGAGGCCGGGATATCAGCTGGCGGTATGGTGTGTTCCGGAAGCTCCGCTCCGGTCGCGACGAAGTCGGACGTGTAGGGCATCTCGCGGTCGGCTTCGTGCGGGGCCGGCTCGTGCGCAACTGTCCCAGCGTCGGTGGGCTCGTCGGGAGGGGACGTTTGGTCGCCAGACAAATCTTCAGGCAAGGCGTCCCATTGATTGGCGGCCGGATGGATCTCGGCATGGTGCTCAGCGTCGTCGCCGCCGATCTGGCCGGGCTCTGCCGGGGTCGATTCGCCCGCCGCAGCTTCGGGCAATTCGCCACGGACGACGTCGTCGCGGTGCCGCGATGCGGAGTGTCTGGAACGGCCGCGATGCCGCGACTTGCGGTCGATTTCGTCATCGGCGGCGCGGTGGGCGCGCCGCTCTTCTTCGATCAGCGCCTGCCGGTCTGCAACCGGGATCTGATAGTAGTCCGGATGGATTTCGGAGAACGCCAAAAATCCGTGGCGATTGCCGCCGTAATCGACGAATGCGGCCTGCAGTGACGGCTCAACGCGCGTCACTTTCGCCAGGTAAATGTTGCCTCTTAGCTGTTTGCGTTGCGCGGATTCGAAATCGAACTCCTCGACGCGGTTGCCGCGCAGCACCACCACCCGGGTCTCTTCCGGATGGGTGGCGTCGATGAGCATTTTGTTGGCCATTTGAATATCTCACGCGGGCCGGTGTGCCGCCGAATCCACGCCGCATCGGCGGGGGCGGACAGTGCGCGGCCCTGTTGTCGGTGAAGATGCACGGATCGGAATTCGCGAGCGCGCACAGCCTTGACCGGCCAATGAGCCGGCGCCGACCTGGCGCAACTCGCCAAACACGATCGACCTGTGAAATGCGCCTCGACCATGAACTCCAAACCGCATGGTGAAGCGGCAGCGCGGGGCGCTACCGCAGGTTCTTTCGCTGACGGCACCTGCGCGATCCCGTGTCGGCGGTCCTTGAGACCGCTGAGCGCCGCATCACGCGCGAGGCTCCGGTTGTCCTCTTCCTGCGGGCTCGGCGTCGCTTGCCTGTTCCATGTTCCGCAGCGCCACACCTAGTCGGACTAGGGCGCCGGAGGGGGATCAAGCGTGGCGTCCGCCTCGCTCCCGTCATCATCCTTTGGGAGACGATCGCGGCGGACTTAAGCTCAACGACTTGCCGGGTGCCCTTACGCGACGCAACCGGGACCTTTCACCGTCAGCACGTTCTTCATAAGGCGCTTGGCGGTGAATTGGCAAGCGGCCTGTGGCAGGATGGCACAAAACGCCACAATCGTTTTGCCGAAAGGCGCCTTCTGCGGACAGTTAAGTTTGGATTAACCACGCGTCCCTAATGGATTAGCGCGGACACGAGGGGTCGGGGCCGATGGCCGGTCGGGCGGTAAGCGCGGTGCTACTGGCCTTGTCTACGGCCGCCGCGGTGTGGCTAAGCGGGCCCGGCGCGGCATCGGCAGCCGACTCATTCCCCGAGGCGACCGACGTTCGGCTGGGCGGTGGCGAGGCGGACACGCGCTTCGTCATGGATCTCACGCGCAAGATCGAACTGCATGCCTTCACGCTGGCCGACCCCTATCGAGTGGTCGTCGATATCCCCCAGGTGACCTTCAAGCTGGCGCCCAAAGCCGGCCAGTCCGGGCGCGGCCTGGTCAAGGCCTTCCGCTTCGGCCTGATGATGGAGGGCGGTTCACGCATCGTGCTTGACGTGACGAAACCGGTGCGGGTCGACAAAGCCTATGTGATGGACGCCGCGGCGGGTGACCCCGCGCGGCTGGTCCTCGACCTCGTTCCAACCGATCGGCAGAGTTTCCTGCACGAGATTGCGACCGAGAATCGGTTGCTGGCGGCACAGCCGGCGCCGGCGCAGCCGCCGCCGGCAAAGAACGCCGATCCGCGTCCTCTGGTGGTGCTCGATCCGGGCCATGGCGGCATCGACACCGGCACGATCGCTCCGGGCGGCCAGATGGAGAAGGACATCGTTCTCGATTTCGCCAAGCGGTTGCGCGAGCGGATCGAGCGATCCGGCAAGTTCCGCGTGCTCATGACTCGCAAAGACGATACCTATGTGCCGCTCGACGAGCGCGTCCACATCGCGCGCAATGCCGGCGCGTCGCTGTTCGTTTCGATTCATGCCGATTCGCTGCCGCGCAAAGAGGGCACTGCACAGGGCGCGACCATTTATACGCTGTCGAATAAGGCCTCCGACGCCCAGGCCGCGGAGCTTGCGGACAAGGAAAATGGCGCCGACGTCATCGCCGGTGTCGACCTGAAGTCGGAGCCGAACGATGTCGCCGGGATCCTGATCGATCTCGCGCAGCGCGAAACCAAGTCATTTTCGATGCAGTTCGCGCGCGACGTGGTCAGCGACATGAAGGCCGTGGCGCGGCTGCACAAGGAGCCGATCAAAGCCGCCGGGTTCCGCGTGTTGAAGGCCCCGGACGTGCCGTCCGTTCTGGTCGAGCTGGGTTACGTCTCCAATCGCGAGGACCTGCGGTCGCTGATGTCCGACACATGGCGGGACCGGACCGCCGATTCGATCGCCAAGGCGGTTGATACGTACCTATCCACGCGCATCGCGGGCGTCAAAACCGGCGCAAACTAGGGGGGCCACGATGCCGAAATGGCCTCAGTTTGAACAAAAAACCGAGCGACCACAGCCTCTAAACCGGGGGCGCTCTGGCGGGCGCAAGCCTTTTCCGCCAATCTGTGCCGCTGCGATGGAGCGGCGGGTGACTTGGCTGCGCGCGAGTGGCAGCCCGCAAGGGGCGGGACGCAATTCATGAGACTGCTGTTGCGTTTCCTGGGCTTCCTGTTCGCCGCAGGAACAACCGTGTTCCTGGTCGGCGTGGCGGGCGTTGCCGGCATGCTATGGCACTACTCGCAAGGCCTGCCCGATTACTCGCAGCTGCAGGATTACGAGCCGCCGGTGATGACGCGCGTCCACGCCGCGGATGGCTCGCTGCTTGCCGAATACGCCAAGGAGCGGCGGCTCTATCTCCCCATCCAGGCCATTCCGAATCTCGTCAAGCACGCCTTCATCGCCGCCGAGGACAAGAATTTTTACGAGCATCCCGGCATCGACATATCCGGCATCGCGCGCGCGGCTTTGTCCTACGTGCAGAATTACGGCAAGGGTCGCCATCCGCAGGGCGCGTCCACCATTACTCAGCAGGTGGCGAAGAATTTCCTTTTGTCGAGCGAGGTGACGTTCGATCGCAAGATCAAGGAAATGCTGCTCGCACTCAAGATCGAGCGCGCCTACCCCAAGGACAAGATTCTCGAACTCTATCTCAATGAGATTTATCTCGGCTATGGCGCCTACGGCATCGCCGCCTCGTCGCTGCTCTATTTCAACAAGTCGGTGCACGAGCTGACGATTGCGGAGGCCGCCTTTCTGGCCGGTCTGCCCAAGGGCCCGAACAACTACAATCCGTTTCGCCGTCACGACGAGGCGGTGGCGCGGCGCAATTACGTGATCGAGCGCATGGTCGATGACGGCTACATCTCGGCTGCCGACGGCGCCAAGGCGGAGAAGGAGCCGCTGACCGTCACCATGCGGCCGCCGGACACGCACGAATATGCGGCCGAATATTTCACCGAGGAGGTGCGCCGCTATCTGGTCGAGCACTACGGCGAGAAGAAGCTGTATGAGGGCGGCCTGTCGGTGCGCACCACGCTCGATCCCAAGCTGCAGCTCGAGGCGCGCAAGGCCATGGTCAATGGGCTCGTCAGCTTCGACGAGACCAAGGGCTATCGCGGTCCAATCACCAAAATCGCGCTCGGCGGCGACTGGGGCGTCAAACTCGCCGATGTGAAATCGCTGGCCGACATCGCGCCATGGCGGATGGCGGTCGTGCTCGACGTGAGCGATCAGTCGGCGCGAATCGGCCTGCAGCCGCCGCGCGATCCCGGCGGCAACGTGGTCAAACAGCGTGATGCCGGAATCGTGCCGCTGGAAGGCGTCAAGTGGGCGAAGCCCGCCAAAGGTTCGTCGCATCCGATCAAGCGGGTGAGCGAGGTGCTGGCGCCGGGCGACGTGATTTACGTCGAGCCGATGGAGCAGAAGGGCGAGTATCGGCTCCGTCAGGTGCCCGAACTCTCCGGCGCGATGGTGGTCGAAGATCCGCACACCGGCCGCGTGCTCGCCATGGTCGGCGGCTTCTCGTTCGACCAAAGCCAGTTCAACCGCGCCACGCAGGCGCTCCGGCAGCCGGGCTCATCGTTCAAGCCCATCGTCTATGCGACCGCGATCGACAACGGCTATACGCCCTCGACCATCATCCTGGACGCGCCGATCGAGGTCGACACCGGCGTTGGCGGCGAGGTCTGGAAGCCGGAAAACTACGAGGGGCAATTCTTCGGACCCTCGACATTGCGTTTCGGTCTTGAAGAATCGCGCAACGTCATGACGGTGCGCTTGGCGCAGGCGATCGGCATGCCGCTGATTGCCGAGTATGCGAAGAAGTTCGGCGTCTACGACAATATGCCGCCGTATCTGTCCTACGCGCTCGGCGCCGGCGAGACCACGCTGATGCGCATGGTCAACGCCTACGCGATGCTCGACAATGGCGGCCGGCGGGTCATTCCGACGCTGATCGACCGCATCCAGGATCGCTACGGCCACACCATCTACAAGCACGACCCGCGCGAATGCGAGGGCTGCGACGCCAAGAGCTGGCACGATCAACCCGAGCCGACCCTGATCGATCACCAGCAGAAGGTGCTCGATCCGATGACCGATTATCAGATCGTGTCGATGATGGAAGGCGTCGTGCAGCGCGGTACCGGCACGGCCCTGCGCGCGGTGGGTAAGCCGATCGCCGGCAAGACCGGCACCACCAACGACAGCAAGGATATCTGGTTCATCGGCTTCTCACCGGATTTGGTCTGCGGTGTTTATCTCGGCTACGACAAGCCGCGCCAGATCGCGCGCAGTGCCACCGGCGGCAAGTATGCCGCGCCCATCGTGCGGGATTTTTTCAAGGTGGCGCTCGCCGATAAGCCGCCGATTCCGTTCCCGATGCCACCCGGCATCAAGCTGGTTCGCGTCGACGCCAAGACCGGTATGCGCGCGCCGCCCGGCGACCCGCGCGTCATCCTCGAAGCCTTCAAGCCGGGTACGGCTCCGCCCGACAGCTATTCGATCGTCGGCACCGATACGGCCAACGGCAAGCCCATTCCCGACGCGGGCCCGGTCGCGGTGTCGCCCGATGCCGACCGCGCGATCCGCAGCAGCGGCACTGGCGGACTGTACTGAGATTGAGCATGGTTTTTGGTAAGGCGCGGCGATTGATTTGCCGCCGGCGCCGCACGATATAGACTGCATCGTTCCCGACTCGCGAGACCTGAGTTTTTGCCATGCGCTCCGAAATCCAGAACATCGTCGCCGAGATCAAGCAGTCGGCCGGGCTGCTGAGGAGGCATCTTTGATGTCGACAAGGCGCGCGTACGCCTCGCCGAGCTGAATCGGCAGGCCGAGGATCCCAATCTCTGGAACGACCCGCAGCGCGCCAGCCGGGTGATGCAGGAGCGCACGTCGCTCGACGACCAGCTTAACGCGCTCTCTCGCATCGATCAGGAACTCGACGATCAGGTGACGCTGATCGAGCTCGGCGAGGCCGAAGACGATCAGAAAGTGATCGCCGACGCCGAGGAAAGCCTGCGCAGGCTGAAGACCGACGTGGCGCGCCGCGAGCTTGAGGCGTTGCTGTCGGGCGAAGCCGACGCCAACAACACCTACCTCGAAGTCCATGCAGGCGCCGGCGGCACGGAGAGCCAGGACTGGGCCAACATGCTGCTGCGCATGTACGCGCGCTGGGCCGAGCAGCATGGTTTCAAGGTCGAGTATATCGAAGAGACCGGCGGCGAAGAGGCCGGCATCAAATCCGCTACTATCGAGATCAAGGGCCACAACGCCTATGGCTGGCTCAAGACCGAGAACGGCGTGCACCGGCTGGTGCGCATCTCGCCGTTCGATTCCAATGCGCGGCGGCACACCTCGTTCGCGAGCGTCAACGTCTATCCGGTGGTCGACGACCGCATCAAGATCGACATTAACGAGGCCGACGTGCGTGTCGATACCATGCGCTCCGGCGGCGCCGGCGGCCAGCACGTCAACAAGACCGAATCCGCCGTCCGATTGACTCACATTCCGACCAACATTGCCGTGGTTTCGCAAGGCGACCGGTCGCAGCACCGCAACCGCGCGACCGCCTGGCAGATGCTGCGGGCCAAGCTCTACGAACTGGAGCTGAAAAAGCGCGAGGAAAAGGCCGCCGCCGATCAGGCCGCCAAGACCGATATCGGCTGGGGCCACCAGATCCGCTCCTACGTGCTGCAGCCCTATCAGATGGTGAAGGACCTGCGCACCGGCGTCTCCACCTCAAATACCGGCGGCGTGCTCGACGGCGATATCGATCAGTTCGTCGAAGCGGCTCTCGCGCAGAAGGCGTTCGGCACCGGGCCGGACAAGGTCGAGGACGTGGAGTGAATTCAGGCTTCCATCGGTCGCGGATAGACGCGATTGCGCACCACATTCTTATTGTGTAAAAGGATGTGTGGAGAGTCACACATGGCAACCAACCTGTCGATTGATCCCGACCTCATTGATCAAACGCTGGCACTGAGCGGCGAGCGCACTAAGAAGGCCGCTGTCACCAAGGCTCTGAAGGAGTTTATTGCGCGGCGGCGGCAGAAACGCCTGCTTGATTTAATGGGCAAGCTGGAGTGGGACGCGTCCTATGATTACAAAGGCGAGCGAGCCCGCGAGTGAGCCTCTTTGTCGACACCAGCGTCTGGTCGTTGGCATTGCGGCGCGATTCGCCTTCCACCTGGGGTGAAGTGCGCGCTCTCGTGCGAGCGATTGAGGCCGGCGAAACGCTTCTGACAACGGGGCTCGTGCTGCAGGAGTTACTTCAAGGCTTTGCCGGACCGAAGGCGCGCGAGCAAATCTTGGAGCGGTTTTCCGCAATCCCGCTTATTGTGCCAGACCGCGATGATCATATCCGAGCTGCCGACCTGAGAAACCGCTGTCGGCAAGTCGGAATTCAGATAGCAACGATCGACGCTCTCCTGGCGCAGCTCTGCCTTCGACACGATCTTACGATGCTATCGGCCGACGCTGATTTTGAACGCATCGCCGGGCGCACAAATCTAAAACTCTGGCGTGAGTAGCGGCCCTTGCAGCAAAGTTTAGGCGGACTCTCACCCCCGGTAGATCGGGGCCGGCTGGGTGAAGAAGCTCAGCAGGATATGATAGACCAGCGCGTAATTCTTCTGCTGAAAACTCGCGTGCGAAATGCCCGGCATCACCGCGAACTGCTTGTCGGGGTTGGGCAGCTTTTCGAAGAACGCGATCAAGTCGGCAAAGCTCGCGATGCCGTCCCACTGGCCGCGCATGATCAGCGTCGGCACCGTAATCTTTTCCGGGTCGACCACCGGCAGATGCGCGCACATATCGACATAGGTGCCGGTCGGCACCGAATCGTCGAGCGCGATCACGGCGTCCGCGAAGGCATCGATGACATTTTCCTCGGCGGTGCCGGGGTGGTCACGGTCGAAAATCGAATGGATGAAGGCCTTGTCGATCGGCCGCCGGTTCTTGGCCTGGAATTCCGGCAGTCTCTTTTTGCGCTCGGCAAGCGTCGGCGAGCCCGCACCGGTCCACACCATGGCGTCAAGCGTCAGCCGGCCGACGAATTCCGGGTGGCGCTGCGCGAACAGCGCGGCGCGCAATGCCCCTGACGAAATGCCGTAGACCAGGAACGGGCGCTTGCCGCGCAGTTTCTGGATATAGGTCGCGGCGGCGAAACAATCGTCGGCGCCTTGCGCAATCGGCGCGTTGTTGTCGCGGTCCTTGGTGGAGCGGCCGTAGCCCTCCATGTCGACCGACCAGCAGTCGAAACCGCGGCGCGCGAAATAATCCATCGCCGAGGAATCCGGCCGCCCTGGGACTTGCAGATCGAAGGTCGGCTGCGCCGCCATCGACGAGCCGTGCACGAACAGGATGGTGCCGGTCGTGTCCTTCGGATCGCCGGCGCATTTCTCGAACAGGAACAGCTTCACGCCGCCCCCTTTGGCGGTCCAGTGATCCTCAGCCTTGATGGGAGCGGTAGAGACGGTCATGTCGTTCATCGTCAGCCTGCCTGTTGTGATTTCGAAGTATGTCATTGCGAGGAGCGAAGCGACGAAGCAATCCGGAATTTCTCTGCCGCGCTGGATTGCTTCGCTTCGCTCGCAATGACGCTCCTCAATTGATCAGCGTGATGTGGTTGGCCTTGATCACCTTAGCCCATTTATCGACCTGGCCCTGCATGAAGGCGGCGAATTGCGGCTGCGACATCACCATGGGCTCGGCGCCCTGCGCCTCCCAGGATTTCTTGATGTCCGGCCGGCTCAGGATGGCGGTGATGGCATCGTGCAGTTTGGCGACGATCGGCTGCGGCGTCGCCTTCGGCGCCATGAAGCCGACCCATTGGGAAAACTCGAAGCCCGGCACCGTCTCGGCGATGGTCGGTACGTCGGGCAGGATCGGCGAGCGCTTGGCGCCGGTCGTGCCGAGCGCGCGCACCTTGCCAGCCTTGATGTAGGGCACCATGGTCGGCACCGCGTCGAACAGGATCTGGATCTGGCCGCTGAGGATATCGATGCGCATGCCGGTTGAGCCCTTATACGGCACATGCACGATGTTGATACCGGTGAGATTTTTCAGAAGTTCGGCGGCCATGTGGTAGTTGGAGCCGGGCCCGGACGATCCGAAATTGAGCGTTCCCGGCTTTGCCTTGGCAAGCGCAATCAGCTCGGCAACATTATGAGCCGGCACGCCGGGGTTCACGACCAGCACCAGGTCGTTCTGCTCCATCGGTGCCAGAGGAACGAGATCGCGCATCAGCGCGTAGGCCTTGTTCTTGTAGAGCGTTTCGTTGACGGTCTGGGTGCTGCTTGCCATCAGCAGCGTGTAGCCGTCGGGCGTCGCCTTGGCCACAAGCTCGGTGCCGAGTGTCGTTCCGGCGCCGGGACGGTTTTCGATGAAAAAATTCTGGTGCAGCGCCTTGTCGAGTTCGAGGGCGAGCGCGCGCACATAGATGTCGGTCGGACCGCCGGCGCCGAAGGGCGCGATGATGCGCACCGGCCGCGACGGGTAGTCGTCGGCGCGGCTCGCTGTTGCGGGAAGCGACGCGGCGGTGGCTAAGACCAGCAGCGCGGCATGGCGGCGTGTCAGGGCGGCCGGAACCGTCTTCGTCGAAATACCCATGGCAGTGTCCTTTTTGGCTTTGTCCGTCACGTGGTCGCCGCTTTAATTCATCAGCGGAATGTGGTTCGCGGCGACCACCTTGGCCCATTTCGCGACCTGCGCCGCCATGTAGGCCGCGTAGGCGGGTTGGCTCATGACGACGGGCGTCGCTCCCTGCTTCTCCCACGCCGACCGGATGTCGGAGCGGCCCAGGATACCGCCGATGGTGCGGTTGAGCAGATTGATGATCGGCGCCGGCGTGCCTTTCGGCGCCATGAAACCGACCCATAACGTCGACTGAAAGCCCGGCACGGTCTCGGCGATCGTCGGCACGTCAGGCAGGATTGCCGAACGCTCTTCGCCGCTGGTACCGAGCGCGCGCGCCAGGCCGGCCTTGATCAGCGGCGCCATGGTCGGCACCGAATCGAATACCATTTGAATTTGTCCGCTGACGATGTCGGTGCGCATCGCCGTCGATGTCTTATACGGCACGTGCACGATATCGATGCCGGTGAGGGTTTTGAGCAATTCCGCCGACATGTGATAGTTCGAGCCCGGTCCCGACGAGCCGAAGTTCAGCGTTCCGGGTTTGGCGCGCGCCAGCGCCAGCAGCTCGGCGACGTTGTGCGCCGGCACTTTCGGATTGACCACCAGGACGAGATCGCTTTCGATCAGCGGCGCGACCGGCACGAGATCGCGCAACAGTCTGTAGGGCTTATGGGCGTAGAGCGTCTCGTTCACACACTGCGTGCTTCCCGCCATCAAGAGCGTATAGCCATCGGGCGCCGATTGGGCGGCGAATGCGGTGCCGATCGTGGTGCCGGCGCCCGGCCGGTTCTCAACGACGAAGGGCTGATGCAGGGATTTTTCCAGCTCCTGCGCGATCGCGCGAACGTAGACGTCGGTCGGCCCGCCGGCGCCGAACGGCACCACGATCTTGACCGGACGCGATGGATACTCGTCCGCGCGGGCAGCTCTTGCCGGCAGAACACAGACTGAGGCCAAAGCCAAAAGCGCACACGCGCGAAGAAGCCCGACGATCCGCAAAGTCATTGGACGCGTATGCCTCAGTTCAATGTGACGCCGGTGATGCGGATAACGTCGCCCCAGCGCTTGTACTGATCGGCAATGTAGGCGGCAAAGCCGGCGACCGATTTCGGCTGAGGCTCGCCGCCGAGCTTCATGATCTTTTGCCGCAACTCCTGTGTCGCCAGTCCTTGATTTACCGCGGCATTGATCTTCTCAATGACCGCCGCCGGCGTACCGGCGGGCGCCACGATCGCCTGCCAGGAATCAGGCGGCATTCCGGGATAGCCAAGTTCGTCCATGGTAGGCACGTTCGGGAGCTCCGGGATGCGCTGCGCGCTGGTGACGGCGAGCGCCCGCAATTGGCCGGATTTGATAAAGGGCGAGATTGCGGTGGTGCCCTCGAACGTCATGTTCATGTGACCCGACAACACGTCGGTGGTGGCCTGTGATGCGGTCTTGTAGGGCACGAACACGATATTGGTGCCGGTGATGTGCTTGAACATTTCGCCGGAAAGATGCGGCGGCGTGCCGATCACCGCGCCATAGTTCAATTTGCCGGGATTGGCTTTGGCGTAGGCGATCAGTTCCTTGACGCTATGCGCGGGAACCGACTTCTGAATGGCGAGGACCAAAGGCGCCGACGACACGAGGGCGACTGCGGCGAACTGCTTGAGGGGGTCGATGCCCGCATCCTTATAGAGCTGCGGGCTGATCGACAGCGATCCGGCGGTGCCGGCAAGCAGCGTGTAGCCGTCGGGCGGCGATGTCGCCACCAGCCGGGCCGCGAGCGTGCCGCCGGCGCCGACATGGTTCTCCACCACCACCGGGCCGAGATGTTCCGACAGGTAGGCGCCGATGATGCGCGCCGCGACGTCCGGCGGCCCGCCGGCGCCGAATGGAACGATCAGCTTGATCGGATGATCGGGGAAAGTAGCGGCCGCGTGGCTCGGACCGCCGCATAACAACGCGCCAGCCAATGTAGCGGCGGTCAGCGCCCCGATTCCTCCCGCTTTTGTGATGACGCGTCGCATTGGCACCTCCGGCATTGCGCGGCTGCATGATGGTACCATCGCCTGCCGCGTCAATGTTGAGGATCGCCGCACTTGGCCGCCTTGCGCCCTTTTGTGCACTGCGCTAAGGGTCGCTGCGTTCGATTTGCGTTGCGAATCCGCCGATTTTTGCGGCAAATCAGCGCCCCGTCGTTTCTCTCTCCCGTCCGGCGGAAAGACAGGAGAGGACCTCGCGCGACCCGCCGCCGAGGCACGTTTTCGGCCCAAGCGGACACGTGCAATCGTGCACGTGTCGCGGTCGGCCGAGAAAAGGACTCCTGATGAGTCAGTCGATCGGTCAACTGCTGGCGGCCTATATTCCGCTCATCGTCTTCGTCGGTCTATCCGCGGCGATCGGGCTTGCGCTGCTATTGTCGGCGTTCCTGGTTGCCTACAAGCAGCCCGATCCGGAGAAATTGTCGGCCTATGAATGCGGCTTCAACGCATTCGACGACGCACGCATGAAGTTCGATGTGCGCTTCTACCTCGTCGCCATCCTGTTCATCATCTTCGACCTCGAAGTGACGTTCCTGTTCCCGTGGGCCGTATCATTCGGCCGGGTCGGCCTTTATGGCTTCTGGGCCATGATGCTGTTCCTTGCGGTGCTGACGATCGGTTTTATCTATGAGTGGAAGAAGGGAGCGCTCGAATGGGATTGAGCGAACCCGCGATCGCCGCGTCGCGCCAGGAGATTCTCGACCCGAACACCGGACGGCCGGTGAACGCGAACGACAGGTATTTTTCCGAACTCAACAGCGAGCTGTCGGACAAGGGCTTCCTGGTCGCCGCAGCCGATGACCTGATCGCCTGGGCGCGCACCGGCTCGCTGATGTGGATGACGTTCGGGCTCGCGTGCTGCGCCGTCGAGATGATGCAGATGTCGATGCCGCGCTATGACGCCGAGCGCTTCGGCTTCGCGCCGCGCGCCTCGCCGCGGCAATCCGACGTGATGATTGTGGCCGGCACGCTGACCAACAAGATGGCTCCGGCACTGCGCAAGGTCTATGACCAGATGCCGGAGCCGCGCTACGTGATCTCGATGGGGTCCTGCGCCAATGGCGGCGGGTACTACCATTATTCATACTCGGTGGTGCGCGGCTGCGACCGCGTCGTGCCGGTCGACATCTATGTGCCGGGCTGTCCGCCCACCGCCGAGGCGCTGCTTTACGGCGTGCTCCTGTTGCAGAAGAAGATCCGCCGCACGGCGACGATCGAACGCTGAAATCGACCTTGAAGATGGATGAGACGCTCGACAGGCTCGGCCGAACCATCGCTGGCGCATTGCCGGCGTCGGTGACGGGCTACGTGATCGCTTTTCACGAGCTCACCGTGACCGCGCAGGCGCGCGACATCGTCGCGGTGATGAAATATCTGCGCGACGATCCCAACTGCCTGTTCGTGAACCTGATCGACATTACGGCGGTCGATTGGCCGAGCCGCGAGCGCCGGTTCGATGTGGTCTATCACCTGCTGTCACCGAAACATAATGCGCGCGTCCGCGTCAAAGCCGAGACCGACGAGAATACGCCGGTGCCGTCGATCATCGAGGTTTTCGCCGGCGCCGACTGGTTCGAACGCGAGACCTATGACCTTTACGGCATCGTCTTTACCGGGCATCCGGACATGCGCCGGATCCTCACCGACTACGGCTTTGAGGGCCATCCGCTGCGCAAGGATTTCCCGCTCACCGGCTTTGTCGAAGTCCGCTACGACGACGCGCTTAAGCGCGTCGTCTACGAGCCGGTGCGGCTGACGCAGGAATTCCGCAACTTCGATTTTCTTTCGCCGTGGGAAGGCACCGACTACGTGCTGCCGGGCGACGAAAAAGCGAAGCCGGGCGGCGGGCAGGGGTCATGAGATGAAATCGACGCTCAAGCCCGGGCTGGCGCATCGCTTCGCCTACAAGGTGCCGGAAAATAAAACCGTGCCGTACACCTATCCGGAGGCGCCGGAAATCGCCTCGATGCCGAAGGTGTTCGCCACCGGCAACATGATCATCCTGATGGAGTGGACGTGCGCTCAGCTCCTTGGCCCGCATCTCGATACGGGCGAGGGCAGCCTCGGGGTGCATGTCGATGTCAGCCATCTTGCAGCGACGCCGCCTGGCATGATCGTGACAGTCGATGCCGAGATCGAAAAGATCGTCGGCAACCGCATCACCTTCAAGGTCAAGGCGCATGACGGCGCCGATCTGATCGGCGAGGGCCGCCACGAGCGTTTCGTGGTGATGTGGGACAAGTTCAACGCGCGCGTTGCGGCCAAGGCGAAGGCGGCGTCGGAACTCGAAATGGCGAATAGCGAATAGCGAGTGGCGAATAGGGATGAATGGCAGACGGTGCACAGATAAAGTCATATCGCGACCTGCGTGTCTGGCAGGACGCTATGACATTGGCAGAGGTGTGCTATCGGCTGACCGGTGGATTCCCAAGGGAAGAGGTGTTTGGGCTTTCGGCTCAGATCAGGCGGGCCGCAGTCTCTATCGCCGCGAACATTGCCGAATGTCATGGACGAGAAAACACGCAATCTTTCATACAATACCTTCGCATCGCTCATGGGTCTTTGAAGGAGCTCGAGACGCACCTGATGCTGGCGGAGCGCGTAAACATTGCGGCCAATTCGAAGACCGATGTGATCCTCGTTCAATGCGAAAACTTGGGCAAGATGGTCCGCTCGCTTATTCGTGCGCTTCAGACCAAAGCGAGGAAGAGCTGATGCGTGCGTCTTACCCTATTCGCCATTCGCTATTCGCTATTCGCAGTCTACCATGACAGAAGCCGCGACGAGGAACTTCACCATCAATTTTGGCCCGCAGCATCCGGCGGCGCACGGTGTGCTGCGTCTGGTGCTCGAACTCGACGGCGAAGTGGTGGAGCGGGTCGATCCACATATCGGGCTGTTGCACCGCGGCACCGAAAAGCTGATCGAGCAAAAGACCTATCTGCAGGCGATTCCGTATTTCGATCGCCTCGACTACGTCGCGCCGATCAATCAGGAGCACGCGTTTTGCCTGGCGGCTGAAAAGCTGCTCGGCATCGAAGTGCCGCGCCGCGCGCAGCTCATTCGCGTGCTGTATTGCGAAATCGGGCGCCTGCTGTCGCACCAGCTCAATGTCACGACACAGGCCATGGACGTAGGCGCGCTCACCCCGCCGCTGTGGGGGTTCGAGGAACGCGAAAAGATGATGGGCTTCTATGAGCGGGCCTCAGGCTCGCGCATGCACGCGGCCTATTTTCGCGTCGGCGGGGTGCATCAGGATTTGCCGCCGAAGCTTATCGATGACATCGCGGCGTTCTGCGATCCCTTCTTGAAAGTGTGCGACGACCTGGAAGTACTGCTCACCGAGAACCGCATCTTCAAGCAGCGCAACGTCGATATCGGCGTGGTGTCGCTCGCCGATGCCTGGGCGCGCGGCTTCTCCGGCGTCATGGTGCGCGGCTCGGGCGCGGCGTGGGACTTGCGCCGGGCGCAGCCCTACGAGTGCTATTCCGAGTTAGAATTCGACATCCCGGTCGGCAAGAACGGCGATAATTACGACCGCTATTGCATTCGCATGGAGGAGATGCGCCAGTCGATCCGCATCATGAAACAATGCATCAGTCGCCTCTATGAGACGCCGGGCCCGGTGGTCATCGAGGACCACAAGATTTCGCCGCCGCGGCGCGGCGAGATGAAGCGTTCGATGGAAGCGCTCATCCATCATTTCAAGCTCTACACCGAAGGCTTCAAGGTGCCTGCGGGCGAGGTCTATGCGGCCGTTGAGGCGCCGAAGGGGGAGTTCGGCGTCTATCTGGTCGCCGACGGCAGCAACAAGCCGTACAAGTGCAAGATCCGCGCGCCCGGCTTCGCGCACCTGCAGGCGATGGACTTTCTTTGCCGCGGCCACATGCTGGCCGATATCTCGGCGATCCTCGGTTCGATCGACATCGTGTTCGGCGAGGTGGACCGATGAGCGTGCGCCGGCTTGCCGAGAAGCAGCCCGAAAGCTTCGCCTTCACGCCCGAAAATCTCGCCTGGGCGAAAGCGAAGATCGAAAAATATCCGCCGGGGCGCCAACAGTCGGCGGTGATTCCGATCCTATGGAAGGCGCAGGCTCAGTGCGGCGGCTGGCTGCCGCAGAAGGCCATCGAAGCGGTGGCCGAACTCCTCGGCATGGCGAAAATTCGTGTGCTCGAAGTTGCGACCTTTTACACGATGTTCAATCTGTCCCCCGTCGGCAAATACCACGTCCAGTTCTGCGGTACGACGCCTTGTCTCCTCCGCGGCGCGGACGGCCTCAAAAAAGTCCTGCATGAGAAGATCGGCGAGGAGAACGAGGTCACCGCCGACGGCAAGTTCTCCTGGGTCGAGGTCGAGTGCCTTGGCGCTTGCGTGAATGCGCCGATGGTGCAGATCAATGCCGATTACTACGAGGACCTCACGCCCGAATCGATGACGCGGATCATCAACGATCTCGCGGCGGGTAAAACGCCGAAACCGGGTCCGCAGATCGACCGGCAGAATTCCGCGCCTGTTGGCGGACCGATGACTTTGACTGATTTATCGCTTTATGCGTCCGGTGCAGCGCATCGCCCCGGCGGCGATAGCCCCGACAGCGAAGGCAAGAAGCCGGGCGAAGCCGCCAACGTGCACGAGGCGCCGATGCCGAAACCGCCCGCCGCCGATGCCACCGACCCGAGGCGCCAATAATGCTCGCCGACAAGGATCGCATTTTCAAGAACCTCTACGGTCAGCACGACTGGGGTCTCGACGGCGCGCGCGCGCGCGGCGCCTGGGACGGCACCAAGGATATTTTGGCGAAGGGCCGCGAAGGCCTCGTCAACGAATGCAAGGCGTCGGGCCAGCGCGGCCGCGGCGGCGCCGGCTTCGCTACCGGCCTCAAATGGTCATTCATGCCGAAGGAGCAGGCTCCCGGCCGTCCGCATTACCTCGTGGTCAATGCCGACGAGTCCGAGCCCGGCACCTGCAAAGATCGCGAGATCATGCGCCACGATCCGCATTTGCTGATCGAAGGCTGCCTGATCGCCGGTTGCGCCATGGAAGCGCACACCACCTACATCTACATCCGAGGCGAATTCATCCGTGAGCGCGAACGGCTCGAAGCCGCGGTCGAGCAGGCCTACGAAGCAAAGCTGATCGGCAAGAACAACATCAACGGCTTCGATTTCGACGTCATCGTCCATCACGGCGCCGGCGCCTACATTTGCGGCGAGGAGACGGCGCTGCTTGAGAGCCTCGAAGGCAAGAAGGGACAGCCGCGCTTGAAGCCGCCGTTCCCGGCCAATATGGGCCTCTACGGCTGTCCGACCACGGTCAACAACGTTGAGACCATCGCCCAGGTGCCCGACATCATGCGCCGCGGCGCCGCCTGGTTTGCCGGCATCGGACGCAAGAACAATACCGGCACCAAGCTCTATTGCATTTCCGGTCACGTCGAGAAGCCGTGCAATGTCGAAGAAGAAATGGGCATTCCGCTGCGCGAGCTGATCGAACGGCACGCCGGCGGCGTGCGCGGCGGCTGGAATAATCTGCTCGCCGTGATTCCGGGCGGTTCGTCGATGCCGCTCATTCCGGCCGGACCTGATCAGGCCGACACGCTGCTGATGGATTTCGACGGCTGCCGCGAGAAAAAATCCGCGCTCGGCACGGCCGCCGTGATCGTCATGGACAAGTCCACCGACATCGTGCGGGCGATGGCGCGCATCTCCTATTTCTATAAGCACGAGAGCTGCGGCCAGTGCACGCCGTGCCGCGAAGGCATGGGCTGGATGTGGCGCGTGCTCGAACGCATGGCGGTCGGCCACGCCACCAAGCGCGAAATCGACATGCTGATGGAAGTCACGACCCAGATCGAGGGCCACACCATCTGCGCCTTCGGCGATGGCGCGGCGTGGCCGGTGCAGGGGCTGCTGCGGCATTTCCGGCCGGAGATCGAAAGGCGCATCGATCAATACACCGCCAACCCGCAACCCGACCCGCTCGCGGTGGCCGCGGAGTGATGGTCATGAGCGCAGTCAGGCATCTCGCACAGCTCAATATCGGCCGCTTCCGTTATCCGACGGACGATCCGCGCATGGCCGATTTCATGAACGCGCTCGACCAGATCAATGGGCTTGCCGAGCGCAGCGCGGGCTTCGTCTGGCGGCTCAAGGACGACAGCGGCAACGCCACCAATTTCCGCCCCTTTCCCGATCCGATGATGGCGGTCAATTTGTCGGTATGGGACAGCGTCGAGGCGCTCGAGCGCTACGTCTATCAGACCGTGCACAAGCGGTTTTATGGCCGGCGCGAGGAGTGGTTCGACAAGCTCGACACCCCGCATTTGGTGATGTGGTGGATCCCGGCGGGCCACCAGCCATCGCTGACCGAGGCGAAGGAACGACTCGAACATTTGACGGCCCACGGAGCGAGCGATTTCGCATTCGGTTGGGAGAGTATTGCGGCGGCGCAATTGTGGAAGACGGCGCGGTGCACCGCGCCTGACGGAAAAGCGGCATGACCAAGCTCATTATTGACGGCAAAGAGATCGACGTGCCGCCGGAATACACACTGTTGCAGGCCTGCGAAGCCGGTGGCGCCGAGATCCCGCGCTTCTGTTTCCACGAGCGGCTGTCGATTGCAGGCAATTGCCGCATGTGTCTCGTCGAACTGGTCGGCTCGCCGAAGCCGGTTGCGAGCTGCGCCTGGGGCGTGCGCGACTGCCGGCCGGGACCGAAGGGCGAACCACCCGAGGTCAAGACGCGATCGCCGATGGTGCGCAAGGCGCGCGAAGGCGTGATGGAATTTCTGCTGATCAATCACCCGCTCGATTGCCCGATCTGCGACCAGGGCGGCGAATGTGACCTGCAGGATCAGTCGATGGCCTATGGTATCGACGCCAGCCGCTACCGCGAGAACAAGCGCTCCGTCGAGGACAAGTATCTGGGCGCGCTGGTCAAGACCTCGATGAACCGCTGCATCCAGTGTACGCGCTGCGTCCGTTTTTCGGCCGAGGTCGCCGGCGTACCAGAGCTTGGCGCCACCGGGCGCGGCGAGGACATGGAGATCACGACCTATCTCGAACAGGCGATGACATCCGAGCTGCAGGCCAACGTGGTCGACATCTGTCCGGTCGGCGCGCTCACCGCGAAGCCGTATGCATTCGCGGCGCGGCCGTGGGAACTCGCCAAGACGGAATCGATCGACGTGATGGACGCGCTCGGCTCGGCCATCCGCATCGACACACGCGGGCGCGAAGTGATGCGAATCCTGCCGCGGGCCAACGACGACATCAACGAAGAGTGGATTTCCGACAAGACCCGGCACGTGGTCGACGGCTTGCGGACGCAGCGGCTCGATCAGCCTTACGTGCGCGAGAACGGCAAGCTGCGGCCGGCGACCTGGACCGAAGCGTTTGGCGCCATCGCCGCAAAACTCACGCGCGCCAACCCGAAGCGGGTCGGCGCCATCGCCGGCGATCTTGCCGCGATCGAGGAAATTTATGCGCTGAAGGATTTGATGACGCGGCTCGGCGTCAGCAATCTCGATTGCCGGCAGGACGGCTCGGCGCTCGATCCGCGCTGGGGCCGCGCAAGCTATCTGTTCAACTCAATGATCCCCGGGATCGATGCGGCCGACGCTCTCCTTATCGTCGGCGCCAACCCGCGCAAGGAAGCCGCCGTGCTCAATGCACGTATCCGCAAGCGCTGGCGCGCGGGCAATTTTCCGATCGGCCTCGTCGGGCCGAAGGTCGATCTCACCTACACCTACGACCATCTCGGCGCTGGTCCCGAAACGCTCGCCGATGTCGCGCGCCACTCGTTCGCCGAGGCGCTCCGCAAAGCCGAAAAGCCGCTGATGATCGTCGGCGCGGCGGCATTCGCCCGGCCCGACGGCGCGGCCATTGCAGCGCTCGCCGCCAAGGCGGCCGTTGAGCTTGGCGCGGTGAAGCAGGGCTGGAACGGCTATAGCGTGCTGCAAAGCGCCGCGTCGCGCGTCGGCGCGCTCGATCTGGGTTTCGTGCCGGGGGAGGGCGGCTTGACCGCGCGGCAGATGGCTGCGCCCGGCACGCTCGATGTCGTTTTTCTGCTAGGCGTCGATGAAATCGACATAGGAGCCGGGGCATTTGCGATCTACATCGGCAGCAACGGCGATCGTGGTGCGGCGCGCGCCGACGTGATCCTGCCGGGCGCGGCCTATCCGGAAAAATCCGCGACCTACGTCAACACCGAAGGCCGCGTGCAAATGGCGACGCGGGCCTCGTTTCCGCCCGGCGATGCGCGTGAGGACTGGGCGATCCTGCGCGCGTTGTCGGACGTGCTGCACCAGCGGCTGCCTTACGATTCGCTCGCGGCATTGCGCCAGGCGCTGTTCAAGGTCCATCCGCATTTCCAGAAAGTTGGTCAGATCGCGCCGGGCGATATCGCCGACATCCAAAAGCTCGCGGCGCGCTCCGGCGGCGCCGTGGAGCGGACGCCATTCCGGTCCAGCGTCGAGGATTTCTATTTCACCAACGCCATCGCGCGCTGCTCTGCGGTGATGGCGGAATGTTCGGCGCTGGCGCAAGGGCGCGCGGCCATGACGGCGGCTGAATAGGGAATCCGACCATGGCCGAACTCTGGTCCGATTACATCCTGCCGCTCCTGATCATGGTCGGGGAGAGTGTGCTCCTCCTCGTCGTCCTGCTGGTCGCGGTCGCCTACATTCTCCTCGCCGACCGCAAGATCTGGGCTGCGGTGCAGATCAGGCGCGGTCCGAATGTGGTCGGCCCGTGGGGCTTGTTCCAGTCGTTCGCCGACCTGCTCAAATTCGTTCTGAAAGAGCCGGTGATCCCGGCGGGCGCCAACAAGGGCGTTTTTCTTTTGGCGCCGCTCGTCACCTGTACGCTGGCTCTTGCGGGTTGGGCGGTCATTCCGGTCAACGCCGGCTGGGTCATCGCCAACATCAATGTCGGCGTGCTCTACATCTTCGCTATCTCCTCGCTCGGCGTGTACGGCGTGATCATGGCGGGCTGGGCGTCGAATTCGAAATATCCGTTCCTCGCGGCCCTGCGCTCGGCAGCGCAAATGGTGTCCTACGAAGTCTCGATCGGCTTCGTCATCATTACGGTGCTGCTGTGCGTCGGCTCCCTCAACCTGTCCGCCATTGTCGAAGCGCAAAACCATCCGTGGGGGCTGTTCGGCTGGTATTGGCTGCCGCTGTTTCCGATGCTGATTATTTTCTTTGTTTCGGCATTGGCGGAAACCAACCGGCCGCCGTTCGATCTGGTCGAGGCGGAATCCGAACTGGTCGCGGGCTTCATGGTCGAGTACGGCTCTACGCCCTACATGATGTTCATGCTCGGCGAGTACGTGGCGATCACCACCATGTGCGCCATGTGTACGATCCTGTTTTTCGGCGGCTGGCTGCCGCCGTTCCCGGTCGTGCCGTTCACCTGGATACCGGGCGTGATCTGGTTCGTGCTCAAGGCGCTGTTCGTGTTCTTCATGTTCGCGATGGTGAAGGCGTTCGTGCCGCGCTATCGCTACGATCAGCTGATGCGGCTGGGCTGGAAGGTGTTCTTGCCGATCTCGCTCGCCATGGTCGCGATCGTGGCCGGCGTGCTGGAGATCACCGGATGGGGGCCGCAATGAACGGAGCGGGCCATGGACTACTCGCTGCCGGCCTGGCTTGGCGCGCTTCTCGGCACCGTCGTGGCGGTTGCGCTTTACGTGCCGGCAATTCGCTATCTCGATCGTCACATGCGCGCGGAACACAAGCCGGCGACAGACGAAGAGCGCGAAGCGTTCGAGGAGAAACTGTCTATTGCGCGGCGCGTAATCTTGGGATTCGACATCGCCATTCTCGCCACGGTCGGCTATTGGATCGGCAAGGCGATCGGCGGTGGGGGCGCACCGCCGTTCATTCACTAGGCGGCAAACAAGGCTCGCGCACATGAAACTGGATCAAGCCGCCCGCTCGCTGTTCTTGAAGGAATTCGTACAGGCTTTCGTGCTGTCGATGCGGTATTTCTTCAAGCCGAAGGCGACGATCAATTATCCATTCGAGAAGAATCCGATTTCGCCGCGCTTTCGCGGCGAGCACGCGCTGCGCCGCTATCCGAACGGCGAGGAGCGCTGCATCGCCTGCAAGCTGTGCGAGGCGATCTGTCCGGCTCAGGCGATCACCATCGAGGCCGGTCCGCGCCGCAACGACGGCACCCGCCGCACCACGCGCTACGACATCGACATGGTCAAATGCATCTATTGCGGGCTGTGCCAGGAAGCGTGTCCGGTCGACGCCATCGTGGAGGGGCCGAATTTCGAATTCGCCACCGAAACGCGCGAAGAGCTTTATTACGACAAGGAGCGGCTCCTGGCGAACGGCGACCGCTGGGAGCGTGAGTTGGCCCAGAACATCGCGCTCGATGCGCCCTACAGGTAAACGAGCGCGCCGATGATCATCAACGCCATCTTCTTTTATCTGTTCGCCGGCGTCTGCGTCGCCTCGGCCGTCATGGTCGTGACCTCGCGCAACCCGGTCCACTCGGTGCTGTTTCTCATTCTCGCCTTCGTCAACGCGGCGGGACTGTTCGTGCTGCTCGGCGCCGAGTTCCTGGCAATGATCCTGATCGTCGTCTATGTCGGCGCCGTCGCCGTGCTGTTCCTGTTCGTGGTGATGATGCTCGACGTCGATTTCGCCGAGCTGCGCCAGGGCTTCCTGAGTTATCTGCCGGTCGGCGCGCTGATCGGCGGCATACTCCTTGCCGAACTGCTGCTCGTGGTTGGCGGCTGGGTGATCGCACCGGCGGCGCACCAAACGGCCGCCGCCGTGGGCAACGTCAGCAATACCCAGGCGCTCGGCCTCGTGCTCTACACCAAATACGTTTATTTCTTCGAGGCGGCCGGGCTCATTCTGCTCGTGTCGATGATCGGCGCCATCGTCATGACGTTGCAGCACAAGCCGCAGGTGCGGCGGCAGAACATCGCCAATCAGGTAGCCCGCAACCGCGCCGGCGCGATCGACCTGGTCAACGTCAAGCCGGGGCAGGGGCTGTCATGACGATCGGGCTCGGCCAATACCTTTCCGTCGCCGCGATCCTGTTCACGCTCGGGATCTTCGGCATCTTTCTCAACCGCAAGAACGTCATCATCATCATGATGTCGATCGAGCTCATTCTGCTTGCGGTCAACATCAACTTGGTGGCGTTTTCCAGCTTCCTCGGCGACATCGTCGGGCAGGTTTATGCACTGATCGTGCTTACCGTGGCGGCGGCGGAGGCGGCGATCGGGCTTGCCATCCTGGTCGCGTTCTACCGCAACCGCGGTTCGATCGCGGTCGAAGACATCAATCTGATGAAGGGCTGAGCGGCATGTACGAAGCCATCGTCGCGCTGCCGCTGATCGGCGCCATTATCGCCGGCGCCACTTCGCTGTTCGGCGCCCGCAATCGTTTTCCCGGCGAAGACCCGCCGCCGCCGCATGACGATCATGCGGCCGCCCCGGTCGACGAAAGCCATGTGCATGGCGCGCCCTCGCCGCACGCGGCGCATGCCGTTATTGGCGCCTCGCACAGCGAGGAGCACGCGAGTGAACCCGCTGCCGCGGGCTCGCGGGTGGCGGAGCTGATCACCACCACGCTGTTGATCATCTCGTGCGTCTTGTCCTGGTATGGCGCTTATGAGGTTGGCATCGCCGGTCACGAGGCCCGTATCCGCCTGTTCAGCTTCATCAGCTTCGCTGACCTGCATTCGGACTGGGCGCTACGCATCGATGCGCTGACCGTGGTGATGCTGGTGGTGGTCACGACAATCTCGTCGCTCGTCCACCTCTATTCGATCGGCTACATGTCGGACGATCCCTACCGGCCGCGTTTTTTCTGCTACCTGTCGTTCTTTACCTTCGCCATGCTGATGCTGGTGACTGCCGACAATCTGGTGCAGCTGTTCTTCGGCTGGGAGGGCGTCGGCCTCGCGAGCTACCTCCTGATCGGCTTTTGGTATTACAAGCCCGAAGCCAATGCGGCGGCGATCAAGGCCTTTGTCGTCAACCGTATCGGCGATTTCGGCTTTTCACTCGGCATCTTTGCCGTGTTTGCGCTGACCGGCGCGGTCGATTTCGACACCATTTTCGCGCAGGCCCCTGCGCTCGCCGGCAAGAGCTTTCATTTCCTGAGCTGGAACGTCGACGCGCTGACCACCGTCTGTCTGCTCCTGTTCATGGGGGCGATGGGCAAGTCGGCGCAGTTCCTGCTGCACACCTGGCTGCCGGATGCGATGGAAGGCCCGACGCCGGTATCGGCCCTGATTCACGCCGCCACCATGGTGACGGCCGGTGTCTTCATGGTGGCGCGGCTATCGCCGCTGTTTTCGCTGTCGCCCGGTGCGTCGGCGTTTGTCACCTTCATCGGCGCCACGACCTGCATGTTCGCCGCCACGGTGGGGCTGGTGCAGAACGACATCAAGCGCGTCATCGCGTATTCGACCTGTTCGCAGCTCGGCTACATGTTCGTCGCCATGGGCGTCGGCGCCTATTCGGTCGGCATGTTTCACCTGTTCACGCACGCCTTCTTCAAGGCGCTGCTGTTTCTCGGCTCCGGCTCGGTGATCATCGCCATGCATCACGAGCAGGACATGCGGCACATGGGCGGACTGTGGCGGAAGCTGCCGTTCACCTATGCGACCATGGTCATCGGCACATTGGCCTTGACCGGCTTCCCGCTCACTGCCGGCTACTTTTCCAAGGATGCGATTATCGAGTCGGCGGATGTGAGCGCCAATCCGATGGCGGCTTATGGCTTCATCATGACGCTCGGGGCCGCCGCGCTGACGGCGTTCTACTCCTGGCGCCTGATCTTCATGACGTTCCATGGCGAGCCGCACGATCGCGAGCACTACGAGCACGCGCACGAGAGCCCGCTGGTGATGCTCGTGCCGCTCGGCTTGCTTGCCATCGGTTCGCTGGCCGCCGGATACCCCGTGCTCGCGCTGTTCACCGGCCACGGCGCCGACACTTTTTTCCACGAAGCGCTCCGGCTGGTGACCGCCGACAAGCTTTATGAGGAAGCGGAAAAGCTGCCGCTGCTGGTGACGCTGTCGCCGACCGTGATGATGATCGGCGGCTTTTTGGTTGCCTGGTATTTCTATATTCGCCGGCCGGATGCCCCCAGGGAATTGGCGCGTCAGCAGCCGGTTCTGTACCAGTTTCTGCTCAACAAATGGTATTTTGACGAGATCTACGACACGCTGATCGTGCGGCCGTTGATGTGGCTCGGCCGCCTCCTGTGGAAGGGTGGCGACGGCTTTGTCATCGACGGCTTCGGTCCGGACGGCGTGTCGGCCCGCGTGCTCGACGTAACGCGCAACGTCATCCGCCTGCAGACCGGCTATCTCTATCACTACGCCTTCGCCATGCTGATCGGCGTCGCCGTCGCCATCACGTGGTTCACGTTCTACGGAGCGCATGGATGACGAGCTGGCCGATCCTCTCCGTCATCGTGTTCCTGCCGCTTGTTGGCGCGCTGTTTATCGCTTGCTTGAGCAACGACGAAGCCGGCGTGCGCAACGCCCGCTGGCTGGCGCTGTGGACGACGCTGATCACTTTCGTCATCTCGCTCATTCTGGTCTGGCGCTACGATCCATCGACCGCCGATTTCCAGTTCGTCGAGAAACGGCCGTGGCTCGGCGGCGCCATCAATTACTCGATGGGCGTCGACGGCATTTCGCTGCCGTTCGTGATCCTGACGACGGCGCTGATGCCGATCTCGATCCTGGCGAGCTGGCAGGCTATTCAGCGCCGGGTGCGCGAATACATGATCGCGTTTCTGGTGCTCGAAACGCTGATGGTCGGTACCTTCTGCGCGCTCGATCTGGTGCTGTTCTACTTCTTTTTCGAGGGCGGCCTCATTCCGATGTTCATCATCATCGGGGTGTGGGGCGGTCCGCGGCGGGTCTATGCCAGCTTCAAGTTCTTTCTCTACACGTTCCTCGGCTCGGTGCTGATGCTGCTCGCCATCATGGCGATGTATTGGGACGCGGGCACCAGCGATATTCCGACGCTGTTGCACCACGCCTTCCCGCGCGCGCTGCAGACTTGGGCGTTTTTCGCCTTCCTGGCGTCATTTGCGGTCAAGCTGCCGATGTGGCCGGTCCACACCTGGCTGCCCGACGCCCACGTCGAGGCGCCCACCGCCGGATCGGTGATCCTTGCCGCCATCCTCCTGAAGATGGGCGGTTACGGCTTTCTGCGCTTCTCGCTCCCGATGTTCCCGGAGGCGACGCAGCACCTTGCGCCGCTGATCTACGCGCTCTCCGTCATCGCCATCATCTACACATCGCTCGTGGCGCTGATGCAGGAGGACATGAAAAAGCTGATCGCTTATTCATCGGTTGCCCATATGGGCTTCGTCACCATGGGCATCTTCGCGGTGACGGCGCAGGGGGTCGCCGGCGGCATTTTCCAGATGATCTCCCACGGTATCATCTCGGCCGCGCTGTTCCTGTGTGTCGGCGTCGTCTACGACCGCATGCATACGCGCGAGATCGCGGCCTATGGCGGGCTGGTCAATCGCATGCCGATCTACGCCTTCGTGTTCATGGTGTTTGCGCTCGGCAATGTCGGGCTGCCGGGCACCTCGGGCTTCGTCGGCGAGTTCCTGACGCTGATCGGCACGTTCCGCGTCAACACCTGGGTGGCGACGCTCGCCACGCTCGGCACCATCCTCTCGGCCTGCTACATGCTGTGGCTCTACCGCAAGGTGGTCTTCGGCAAGCTCGAGAAGCCGAACCTGCAATGGATCAAGGACCTTGGTTGGCGCGAAATGGTCATCCTCGCGCCGCTCGTCGTCCTCACGATCTTGATCGGCGTCTATCCGAAGCCGGTGCTCGACTTTTCCGCGGTCTCGGTGGCGCAATTGATCGACAACTACCATCACGCGCTCCATGGCGTGCAGGCGGCAGGCCTGACGGGCCTGGTGGCGAGGTAAAACCATGAACGCTGCACAACTCCCGGCGTTCGTGCCGCTTTTGCCGGAAATCGTGCTGGCGCTCGGCGCCATGGCGCTGCTGATGCTCGGCGCGTTTCGCGTCGGGCTGCCGGTGCGGGTGGTCGATTTTTCGGCGATCGCACTTTTGGTCGCCGCCGGTGTGATTCTGCTGCTGTTGCCTGGGGGCAAGCTTGAGAGCTTTGGCGGCAGCTTCGTGGTCGACGATTTCGCCCGCTTCCTGAAAATTCTGGCGTTGATCGGTTCGGCCGCAACCATTGCGATGTCGATCGACTACGCCAAGCGCGAGCGGCAGGAGCGGTTCGAATACTCGGTGCTGATCCTGCTGTCGACGCTCGGCATGATGATGCTGATCTCGGCCGCCGATCTGATCGCGCTCTATCTCGGCTTGGAGCTGATGAGCTTGGCGCTCTATGTTGTGGCGGCGAGCCATCGCGACCAGCTGCGCTCGACGGAAGCCGGCTTGAAATATTTCGTGCTCGGCGCGCTGTCGTCCGGGATGCTGCTTTACGGCGCGTCGCTGATCTACGGCTTCACCGGCACCGTGACTTTTGCGGGGATCGCGCACGCCGCCGCGCACGGAGGCATAGGCCTGATATTCGGTCTCGTCTTTCTGTTTGCGGGCTTCTGCTTCAAGGTCTCGGCGGTCCCGTTCCATATGTGGACGCCCGACGTCTATGAGGGCGCACCGACCCCGGTGACGGCGTTTTTCGCGTCCGCCGTGAAGGTGGCCGGCATCGCCATGTTCGTGCGCGCGGCGGTATTGGCGTTTCCCGGAATCACCGCCGAGTGGCAGCAGATCGTCGTGTTCGTCTCGATTGCCTCGATGCTGCTTGGCTCCTTCGCGGCTATCGGCCAGCGCAACATCAAGCGACTGATGGCTTATTCATCGATCGGCCACATGGGCTTTGCGCTGATCGGGCTCGCCGCCGGAACCGCGCAGGGTGTGCAGGGCGTGCTGATCTATATCGCGATCTACGTCACCATGACGCTCGGCGTGTTCGCCGTGATCCTGTCGATGCGACGCTCGACCGGCATGGTCGAATCGATCGATCAGCTCGCCGGTCTCGCCCGCACCCATCCGACCACGGCATTTCTGTTCGCGATGTTGTTGTTCTCGATGGCCGGTGTGCCGCCGCTCGCCGGTTTCTTCGGCAAGTTCTACATCTTCCTCGCCGCCATCAAGGCAGGCTTCTATATCCTCGCGGTGATCGGCATGCTCGCCACCGTGGTCGGGGCCTACTACTATCTGGCCATCGTCAAGGTCATGTATTTCGACGAGGCGGCTGAAGGCTTTTACGCGATGCCCGTCGAGCTTCGGGTGGTGCTGGCGATTTGCGGCGTGTTCAACATCCTGTTCTTCGTCTATCCGGGGCCGCTCGTCACCGCGGCGAGCGCGGCCGCCCGCTCGCTGTTCTGATGCAGCTTGATCCGGCGGCCGTTGGGGCAGGGGTGCGGCTTGCCGCACTCGCCGGCGTCGATTCGACCAATCGCGAGGCGCGCACGCGCAGCCGCTCCGGCGAAACAGGCCCATTGTGGATCACGGCCGAGACGCAGACGGCCGGTCGCGGCCGCGGCGACCGCTCCTGGTTCTCGCCACCCGGCAACCTTTATGCGAGCCTCTTGATGCGCGAGCCGGCGCCGGTCAGCCGCGTGCCTGAACTTGCCTTCGTTACGGCGCTGGCGGTGCGCGACGCGATCACGGCCACGGCGCCCGCACTCGCGCCGCAACTCGCTCTCAAATGGCCGAACGACATTCTGCTCGCAGGAGGCAAATGCGCCGGCATTTTGATCGAAGGCGAGCATCAGCCGCCCACGGCCACGACCGTCATCATCGGCATCGGGGTGAATTGCGCGCTCTATCCGGAAAACGAGGGCGAGCTTCTGCGGCGTGAAGGCGAGCCGGTCCTGTATCCGGCGACAGCGCTGGCAGCCCATGGGGCTGCGATTACCCCCGAACAACTCTTTGCCAGGCTTTCCGCGACCATGCTGAGGCGCCTCGCGCAGTGGGATCATGGCAGAGGCTTTGATGGCATCCTTTCCGACTGGCTCGCCGCGGCGCGCGGCATCGGCGAGCCCATCCGGGTGCGCACCGGCAACGGCGAAAGGACCGGACGTTTCTCTGGCGTCGATGCGTCTGGCCGCCTCATGCTTGGTCTGAGCAGCGGCCAAACGGAGCTGATCTCGGCCGGCGATGTGTTTCCGCTGTCGGAACAGTCCGCGTCCGCCCCGCCTCTGCGAAAGGCTGAATGATGCCGAATGAACTTGTCTTCGCAGCGCTCGGCGGTATCGGTGAGATCGGGATGAACCTCTCGATCTACGGCTTCGGCGACGAGCGCCGCCGCCAATGGCTGATCGTCGATTGCGGCGTGTCGTTCGCCTCCGAAGAGCATCTGCCCGGCGTCGACCTCATCATGCCGGACATCCGCTATCTGCTCGAACAGCGCAAAAACATCCTCGGCCTCGTGCTCACCCACGGCCATGAAGATCATCTCGGCGCGCTGATCGACCTGTGGCCGCAGATCAACGTGCCGCTCTATGCGACGCCGTTTACCGCCGCCTTGTTCGAGGCCAAGCGGGCAGGCGAACCCGGCGCGCCGAAGATTCCCGTCAACGTCGTGCCGCTGCGCGGAAAAATCACGCTCGGCCCGTTTGACGTCGAGTTTATCAGCGTCGCGCACTCGATTCCGGAATCCAACGCGCTCGCGATCCGCACGCCGGCCGGCACCGTGCTGCATACCGGGGACTGGAAGATCGATCCGACGCCGCTTGCCGGCTCGAAAACCGATTCAGAGCGGCTGACCGCGCTGGGCGATGCCGGCGTGCTGGCACTGATCGGTGACTCGACCAATGCGGTGCGCGACGGCCGTTCGCCATCGGAGGCGGATGTCGCGAAGACCATCGCCGAGCTGGTGCGCACCGCGCCGGGGCGCGTGGCCGTGACGACATTCGCCTCGCACGTCGATCGTATCCGCGCCGTGGCCGATGCGGCGCGCGCGGCCGACCGCGAAATCGTTGTCGTGGGCCGTGCCATGGAGCGGGTGATCGGCGTCGCCCGCGAGACCGGCTATCTGGACGGCGTGCAGGATTTTCACGATGCGCGCAGCTACGGCTATCTGCAAGCCGACAAGGTGTTGGCGCTGTGCACCGGCAGCCAGGGGGAGCCGCGCGCCGCGCTGTCCCGCATCGCCGAGGGCCAGCATCCGGAAGTGACGCTGGGGCGCGGCGACCGGGTGATCTTTTCGTCGCGCGCCATCCCGGGAAATGAGAAGGCCGTGGATCGGGTGATCAACGGACTGGTGGGGCAGGGGGTGGAGGTCATCACCGACCGCACCCACCTGGTTCACGTCTCGGGCCATCCGCGCCGCGCCGAGCTCACCGACATGATCGGCTGGGTGCGGCCGCAAATCCTGATCCCGGCGCATGGCGAAGCGTTGCATCTGTCCGAGCATGCCGCGCTCGCGCGATGCGTCGGGGTGCCGCAGGTCCTGGTCTGCCGCAATGGCGATCTCGTTCGGCTCGCGCCGGGCGGCGCCGAAATCATCGACGAGATTCCGTCCGGCAGGCTCTACAAAGACGGCACGCTCCTGATCGGCGCCGACGCGCGAACGGTGGCGTCGCGCCGCCGCCTCAGCTTCGCCGGTCTCGTCACCGTGGCGCTGGCGCTGAGCGACAAGGGCGCGCTGGTCGCCGATCCCGAGGTCGAATTGTTCGGCATTCCCGAGACCGATGCAGCCGGACATGCCATGGCGGACGTGGCCCGCGAGGCGGTGGAGGCGGCGTTCGAGTCACTGCCCAAGCCGCGCCGGCGCGATCCGGAGTCCGTCGGCGAGGCGGTGCGCCGCGCGGTGCGCGCGGCGGTGGGGGAGCGCTGGAACAAGAGACCGATGTGCCACGTCCACGTGCTGGAAGTGTAGCCGCTACGGTGCAATCCCGGCGCCGCCGAGCGTGTCCTCCACGACCCGCGGATTTCGTTCGAGCAACGCGAGCAGGACGCGTGCCGGTCCCTCGGGTTTGCGCCGGCCTTGCTCCCAGTTGCGTAACGTGCCCGGCGAAACACCGATCCGGCGGGAGAACGCCGCTTGCGAGAGTCCAGTTCGGCGCCTGACTGCATAGACATCCACAGCCTGTGGAATGTGTAGCTTCAGGCCCGGAACCTTGTCGCCGCGCGCGTGTGCAACGGCCTCACGGAGTCCCTGGATGATTCTGTCGGCAGGTTTTTTCACGTTGTTCTCCCTCGCCAGTAGCGAGCGATTGTGCTGGTGAGACTCTTGAACGCAGCGATCTCTGCTGCCGTAAAGTTTCCTCGTTCGCCTTTGCTCAACAGCGCGAGGAGGTAGACCGGCGCGTCAGGTCCGAAATAGGCGGTGATTGCCCGATAGCCTCCGCTTTTGCCTTTACCGCGACCCGCGAAGCGGACCTTGCGCACGCCCCCGGACCCGCGGATTTCGTCGCCCTGACGCGGATTTGCCGCGATCGCATCGATGATCGTTCGATGCTCAGCTTCGCTCAAATCGACCGCTGCCACGTCGCGAAGGAATTGCGGCAATTCGGCCACGACATGAAGGGCCGGTGGCATGATGGTATCTATGCCAGCGGCGTATATACGTCAATGGCGTAATTATCGTTCGAGCTGTAGCACCACAACACCGTGAACCTATATTGGGGGCGTGATGAAGACTGGCAGCGGGCGGGCACGATGTTGAGGTGGTTTGCGCCGCTTTTGGTCTTTGCCGCCAAGCCCGACGTGCTGGCGCGAGTCTTGGCTTTGGCGATTGCGGCGGGCGTCCTGGCCTTCGGAGTGTGGCTCCTCTCGCACATCGCTCTGACCTTTGATGCGCTGAAAAATCCATATATTGAAGCCGCTTACGGTGTGGTGCTCGCTTGTTTCTTTATCGGGGTCGGGACCGTGACCTGGCTCCGCGTTCGCCGCATGGCCGCGCCGAGGCACGGGAGTTCGCTGCTGTCCGCAGCCGAGCCACCGCCGCCGTTGGCGCCGGACGTGGTCGGACGGCGCGCCGACACCATTGCGAGGAAATGGTCGCGTGATGGCCAGCGCGCGCCGGCGCGCGCCGAGGCGCCGCCAATCACGCCGCCGATGCCCGGGCCGCCGCCGCGGCGCGAGCCGGAGGCGGACGCACGCCTGTCGCTTTTCGTCACTGGCCCGGCCTACAGCGGCAAGACGGCACTGATCGCAACGCTGGCGAATGCGACCGGCGCGAACGCCCCCGCTCGCAGCGACCTCGTGCGCTTGATCGATGCCGGAGCGGCCGAGGGCGACGCGAACCAGCTCGCCGTTCTTGCCGCCGCTGCGGCAGCCACCGATGGCATTCTGTTCGTGGTCGATCAGGACTTGCGCGCTCCCGAGCTCAAGGCGATCGCGCGGCTGATCACCGCCGGCAAACCGCTCTATGTCGTTCTCAACAAGGCGGACCAACTAACGGCGGCGGATCGCGACGCGGTGCTGTTGTCCATCCGCGCCAAGATGCCGAAGCAATTTGCGCCAAGTCACGTGATTTCCGTCGCCGTCGCGCCTTCGCCGGTCGAGCGCGAGGTCGAGGATGCGCGCGGCGCCGTGCGCGTCGAACTGCGGCGACCCGCAAGCGACGTCAAGGCGCTGATCAATCTCATCGGCCGTGAATTTCCCGCGAGCCCCGGGCGGGCGTTGAAGTTTGTGGTGGCGTGACATGGCCATGCAAGACGAAACGGTCCTGCCCGATACCATCGAAGCGCTACGCCGCCTGTCCGGTGACTCGCGGCTGCGGCCGGCCGAGCGCGCCGCCATCGAAAAGGAGATGCGCGAGATCGAGGATTTTACCGCGAAGCTCGAAAACGGCAGGGTCGAGATTGCGGCGTTTGGGGAAGTCGGCTCGGGCAAGAGCGCGCTCCTTAATGCGCTCGCCGGTGAGACCATTTTTGCGGTTTCGGCCGAGCATGGCTCGACCGACAAGATCGCCAAGACCGGATTCAAGAACACCAAGCTGGTGCTGGTCGATACGCCGGGCATCAACGAAGCGGCGGGCGAACTGCACGGCAAGCTCGCCGAGGAAACAGTCCGCTACACCGACCTCGTGCTGTTTGTCGTGGACGGCGACCTCAACCGGGTTGAGCTCGACGCCTTCACCCAGTTCAGTGACCTGCACAAACCGATCGTGCTGGTCATCAACAAGGCCGATCTGCTCGGACCGGAGCAGATCAGGGAAATCACCGAGTCGATCCTGCGCAAGGTCGGCAACCGCATCGGCCCCGACGATATCGTGCTGGCCGCATCCGCGCCGCGCGAGAGCGAACGCGAGATCCACAAGGCCGACGGCACCATCGAGATCAGGCGGTTTCAGCCGAAACCAAAGATCGAGGCGCTTGAGGCGCGGATGCTCGAAGTGCTCGACCGCGAGGGCAAGGCGATCATCGCGCTCAACGCCAGCCTGTTCGCCTCCGAAGTCAGCGACCGCATCAAGGAGCTGAAGCAGCATGTTCGCGGCAAGGAAGTCACGCGCCTGATCTATTATTTCATGCTCGGCAAGGCGCTTGTGGTCGGCGCCAATCCGGTGCCGGTGTTCGACATCCTGGCCGGCATGGCGAGCGACGCGCTGATGGTGCAGCGCATCGGCGCGATTTACGGCACCGAGTTCTCGCTCAAGAGCGCGCAGAACATGGTCTTGGAAATTCTGCGCGCCTGGGGGCTGATGGCCGCGGCCGAATATGGGCTGCATCTCGCCGCTGATCTGCTGCGGACCGTTACCTTTGGCACGAGTACAGTCCTGACCGCCGTGCCGCAGGGGTTGGCCGCCGCCTGGAGCACCTACGTGGTCGGCAACGCCGCCAACATCTATTTCCGCGATGCCGGGTGGAGCGGCCGCTCAGCAAAGGACATCGTCAAGGACATCCTCTCCGGTGCCGAGAAGGACAAGACGAGCATTCTCGAGCCGATCCGGGACCAACTGATGGCCAAGTTCGGCCGCGCCAAGAATTGACGTCCACTGCCGAGAAGCAGAAGAAAGAGACAAAGGCATGATCGGCAGACTCAATCACGTCGCCATCGCGGTGCGCGACCTCGACAAGGCGGCCGCGGTGTACCGCGGCGTGCTCGGTGCTGAGGTGTCCGCTGCAATGCCACAGCCGGAGCATGGCGTGACCACAGTGTTCGTTACCCTGCCGAATACGAAGATCGAGCTGCTTGCTCCCCTCGGCGAGGCTTCGCCTATTGGGAAATTCCTGGAGCGGAACCCGGATGGCGGCATGCATCACCTCTGCTACGAGGTCGATGACATTCGGGCGGCGCGCGACGTGTTGCGTGCGGCCGGGATGCGGGTGCTCGGCGATGGCGAGCCAAAGACCGGCGCGCACGGCAAACCGGTGCTGTTCCTGCACCCCAAGGACTTCTCCGGCACGCTTGTCGAACTCGAGCAGGGTTGAGAGGCCGAATGTCGACCACCACCGCAGCGGCGGTTTTTTTCCTGATCTGGTGGGTGACCCTGTTCGCCGTGCTGCCGTGGGGCGTGCGCAGCCAGCAGGAGAGCGGCGAGGTCGTGCCGGGAACCGATCCCGGGGCACCGCTCGTGCCAAGGCTCGGTCGCAAGCTGATCTGGACGACGCTCGTTACCTGTGTGGTTTTTGGCGTCCTCTATGTTGTCTTTACAGACCAGCTGGTGACGCTGGACCAAATTCTAAAGCCGCTTGGACTGCAATTTCACACCAAATATTGAGTTATATCAATAGTTCATGAGTTTTTCTTATTGCGGATCGTGCCGCCCCTATGGCCGTAACAAAAAGAAAGGCAGGGTCGAAGCCCTGCCTTAATACATTCCACGTCCGGGCCTTCATCCGCACCTATTTGGAGAATTTGTTATGGTGGGGCGGCGGCGTTGGGTTCGCGCTCTGAAGGCCATCCTCCCAAGACTTGGACCGCTATCCCGAGATGATCGCGTTCAAGCTCGCGACATGGGGATAGCTGCCTAGTCGTAATGGAGTTTGGTAGACTTGTCATCAGTTTGGACGCATCCCAAACAAAAAAATCCGGCCACATCTGCGCTGTTCCAATTTTGGAACACGGCGCGCTTGTGTTTGCCGCGCCGTTGCGGCTTGACTGCCGGGCCAGACCGATTCCGGAACGCCGATGACCTCCATGCGCCTGTCCCGTTTCTTCCTGCCGAGCCTGCGTGAGACACCCAAGGAGGCCGAGATCGCCTCCCACCGCCTGATGTTGCGAGCCGGCATGATCCGCCAGGAGGCCGCGGGGATCTACGCCTGGCTGCCGCTTGGTTTCCGCGTGCTCAAGAAGATCGAGCAGATCGTGCGCGAGGAGCAGGACCGCGCCGGGGCGATCGAGCTCCTGATGCCCACCCTGCAACTCGCCGATCTGTGGCGCGAAAGCGGCCGGTACGATGCCTACGGTCCGGAAATGCTGCGGATCAAGGACCGTCACGAGCGTGAACTGCTCTATGGGCCGACCAACGAGGACATGATCACGGAGATTTTCCGCGCCTCGGTCCGCTCTTATCGCGACTTGCCGATGAACCTCTATCACATCCAATGGAAGTTCCGCGACGAACAGCGGCCGCGGTTCGGCGTCATGCGCGGACGCGAGTTCCTGATGAAGGATGCCTACTCGTTCGATGTCGACGAGGCGGCGGCGCGGCTTTCCTATAACAAGATGTTTGTCGCCTATCTGCGCACCTTCGCCCGCATGGGCCTCAAGGCTATCCCGATGCGGGCCGAGACCGGTCCGATCGGCGGCGACCTGTCCCATGAATTCCTGATCTTGGCGGAGACCGGCGAGTCCGGCGTGTTCTGTAACAAGGATGTTCTCGATCTGCCGATCCCGGGCGCGGACGTGGATTATGACGGCGACCTGTCGCCGATCATCCGGCAATGGACGAACCTCTACGCCGCGACCCAGGACGTGCATGACCAAGCCCGCTTCGAGCGCGAAGTGCCGCCGGACAAGCGGCTCCAAACCCGTGGCATCGAGGTTGGCCAGATCTTCTATTTCGGTACCAAGTATTCGGTGCCGATGAAGGCGGTGGTGTCAGGCTCGGACGGCGTCGAACGCCCGATCCATGGCGGCTCCTATGGCGTCGGCGTGTCGCGGCTTGCCGGCGCGATCATCGAGGCCTTCCATGACGAGGCGGGCATCAAGTGGCCGGAGGCCGTCGCCCCGTTCCGGGTCATCATCCTCAATCTCAAGCAGGGGGGAGCCGATACCGATCCCGCTTGCGAAGGGCTTTATGCCGCGCTGTCGGCGAAGGGCATCGACACGCTCTACCATGACCTTGACGAGCGGCCGGGCGCGAAATTCGCCACTGCCGACCTGATCGGCATTCCCTGGCAGATTCTGGTCGGGCCACGGAGCCTCGCCGAGGGCAAAGTCGAGGTCAAACGGCGCGCCGACGGGGCGCGGGAAACGATTCCGCCGGCCGAGGTGCTGGCCCGGTTCGGCGCATGAATAGAAGGCGCATGAATAGAAACTGTGCGCTGCGGCGTTGCGAACCAGCGATTCCTGGCTTGAAAGCGCCAGAATCGTGTGAAACTCCGGCAGTTCGCGGGGACCGATAGCCGAATGTCCGATCCGACCGGCACTCACGCCTTTGCTCCGTTCGAGTGGATGCTGTCGCTGCGCTATCTGCGGGCGCGGCGCAAAGAAGGATTCATCTCCGTCATCGCCGGCTTTTCGTTTCTCGGTATCATGCTGGGCGTGGCCACCCTGATCATCGTCATGGCGGTGATGAATGGCTTTCGCCAGGAATTGCTCGAGAAAATTCTCGGGCTGAACGGCCACCTGCTGATCCAGCCGCTAGAGCGCCCGCTCACTGATTGGGCGGCGGTCGCCGATCGCGTCTCGAAGGTGCCCGGGGTGCGGCTTGCGGCGCCGATCGTCGAAGGCCAGGCGCTGGCCTCGTCACCGTTCAACGCGTCCGGCGTGCTGGTGCGCGGCATCCGTGCCGCCGACCTCGGCAAGCTTGGCTCGATAGCCAACAACATCAAGCAGGGTACGCTCGAGGGCTTCGATCACGGCCAGGGACTCGCAATCGGCAGCCGCCTCGCCGAACAATTGTCGCTGCGTGCCGGCGACAACATCACGCTGGTCGCGCCACGCGGCGCCGTGACCCCGATGGGGACGACGCCGCGGATCAAGACCTACAAGGTGGCCGCCATCTTTACGATCGGCATGTCGGAATATGACGCTGCGTTCGTCTTCATGCCGCTGCAGGAGGCGCAGGCCTATTTCAACCGCAACGGTGACGTGACCGCGATCGAGGTTTATACCGACGCTCCGGATCGGATCGACGAATTCCGCAAGCTCGTCGGCGATGCGGCCGCGCGGCCGATCTACATGATCGACTGGCGGCAACGTAACGCCACGTTCTTCAATGCGCTTCAGGTCGAGCGCAACGTCATGTTCTTGATCCTGACGCTGATCGTGCTGGTGGCGGCGCTCAACATCGTGTCCGGCCTGATCATGCTGGTGAAGGATAAGGGCAGCGACATCGCCATCTTGCGCACGATGGGCGCGAGCCAAGGCGCGATCATGCGCATTTTCCTGATTACCGGATCGTCGATCGGTGTCGTCGGCACCTTGGCGGGCTTCCTGCTCGGCACCATTGTTTGTCTCAACATCGATTCGATCCGGCGCTTCCTCGCTTGGCTCACGCACACCGACCTGTTCAATCCGGAGCTCTATTTTCTGTCCAAACTGCCGGCCGACATGAATTTCCGCGAGACCGCGGCGGTTGTGGTGATGGCGCTTGGACTGTCGTTACTGGCGACGCTTTACCCGTCCTGGCGCGCGGCCCGGCTCGATCCGGTCGAAGCGCTTCGCTACGAGTGATCAGGCGCGATGGACGAGAAAACCGCGATCACCGATACCCCGGCGCCGGCCGCGCCCGGCGAGGAGCAGCGTCCGTTCGTCTTTCTCCACGCCATCAGCCGCAAATTCCATCAGGGCGATTCCACGCTCGACGTGCTGCGAGGCGCGGAGCTTGCGGTGTGGCCCGGTCAATCGGTGGCGCTGGTGGCACCATCGGGCGCCGGCAAATCGACGCTCTTGCATATCGCCGGCCTGCTCGAACATCCCGACGCCGGCGAGGTGTATGTGGATGGTGTCGCCACGACGCATCTGAGCGATATCGAGCGCACCCGTATCCGCCGCAGCGATATCGGCTTCGTGTATCAGTTTCATCATCTGCTGCCGGAATTTTCCGCGTTGGAGAACGTGATGCTGCCGCAGATGATCCGCGGTCTGTCGCGCAGGGAGGCAAGTGACCGCGCGACCGAACTCTTGACCTATCTGGGGCTGAAAGAGCGCCTCACGCACCGGCCGACCGAACTCTCCGGCGGCGAGCAGCAGCGCGTCGCCATCGCCCGCGCGGTCGCCAATGCGCCGCGCCTGTTATTGGCCGATGAGCCCACCGGTAATCTCGACGTCAATACAGCCAGTCATGTGTTCGGCGCGCTCACGCAACTGGTTCGAGCCTCCGGCCTTGCCGCCGTGATCGCGACGCACAATCTCGACCTTGCCGCGCAAATGGACCGGCGCGTCACTATCCGTGACGGTTTGGTGGTCGAACTCAGCTAAGGCGGGACGCGCGCTCGATGTACCGAGCGGTCAGTCGTACCGATAGTACCGACGATGCCGGTGATAATAGCCTGAGCCGCCGTTACCGCCGGTATATTGTGTGTTGCGGTTACAGAAGCCGCCATTGCCGCTGAGCGCCGCCATGCACTGTTGGTAGGTCGAGAAGCCGCAATTCTCGCCACCGCCCATCTTGCCGCCGTATTGCGCGCACCACGGATAGTTTTGCGCATTGGCGCTGCCGCCTGTGAGGGCCGCTACACCGAGTAGAATTCCGAGTGTGATCAGTGAACGTTTCATTGTCGCCTCCAGATTGGGGGTTGCCTTGTTTCTCTCAGTAAACGTCAATCGCCTTCATGGTGCCGATAGTGCCGCCGACGATGCGACGCCCCGCGCCCGCGCGCGGCGGACGGAACATATTGCGTATTGCGATCGCAGGAGCCGCCGATGCCGCTCACGGTGGCCAGGCATTGCTGAAAGGTCGTGAACCCGCAGTTGGTGCCGCCTTCCCCGAAGGGCGAGCCGTAATTGGCGCACCACGGATAGTTCTGCGCCTCGGCGCGCGGACTGAAAGCCGCCATGGCGGCGCAAATGCCAATCGTCGTGAACCAGAATTTCATGGCGGGTCTCCGCGGCGCATGCAACCCCGTGCCGTTAACACCGAGGTGGGCGCATTAGTCCGCCGGTATGTACTTTCGACACCACACAGTCCCGTGAGCGGAAAATGCTTGGCGCGGCGTCGCGCCGCTAAAGCAACGAGGCCGCCCGCAGGCGGCCTCGTGCGAATTCCCGGCCCACTACCAGCAACGCACGCAGCGGCAGTGCAGACCACCGTATGGACCACGCCAGCACCGGCGAACCCATCCCGGACCGCACCATGGACCCCACATGCCGTTGCAGGCCGCCTCCTTCACCAGCGGTGTGAAGTTGTGCGCCTGACCTTGCAAGTTTCCAGCGCCAGGCGCCTGCGTCTGCGCGCCGGCACTCAACGCCGTCACACCCAGCACCAGCGCAGCGGCCGTCAAAGTCAGAAAGGTTTTCCGCATAAGCTCCTCCTCCTCGATTGTGCCAAAACCAATGATGGAACGAAGCATCTGCCCCCGGTTAAAGTTTACAGCGTTTCCTGATTCTCCGGCAGATCGCACTGTGAATATCAGGCTGGGCGGAGCGGCGAACTGCCTCCCATTTCTATGCTGAACCGATCCCTAAACGGCCCTCCATCGGCGACTTGACAAACTAGAACAAAACAGGAACAATACCGCCTCGATTGGATAGGGGAGCTGATCATGTTGCGCGCTGTATTCGAGGAGGCGCTGGCACTTGCCTCCATTAGCTTGTTTTTGGCGACGATTGCGGTTTGGGCGCAGGTGCTTGGCGTCGTTTGAGGATTAGAGGGACGATGCGCGGTCGCGTGCCGGCTTGCGAATAAAGATTCTGTGCGCTGTCTGCGCCGCCAGGGCCGCGATGATGGACAGCGGCGCTTGCGATCCGCCATGCTCGCCAGTGCCAGAATCGCCGGCTCGCTCATGCGGCGGTTCGATCGCAACGCACATCTCACGATAGGCCCATGGCTGACAGGCTTAAAACTGGCGCGACCGAGCCTCGTTTTGTCCATCTGCATGTCCACTCGTCCTACTCGCTGCTTGAGGGCGCGCTGACCGTTGCGCGGCTCGCGGAACTTGCGAAAAAGGATCGGCAGCCGGCGTTGGCGCTGACCGACACCGACAACATGTTCGGCGCGCTGGAGTTTTCCGAAAAGCTTGCCGGCGGCGGCATTCAGCCCATCGTCGGCTGCACGCTCGCGGTAGATTTCGCCGATCAGGAAAAGCGAAGCGGTCCGGGCGGCACGGCGCCCGGCGAACATTTCACGCGCATCGTGCTGCTCGCGGCGCGGCAGGAGGGCTACCGCAGTCTGATGCGGCTGTGTTCGCGGGCCTATCTCGAAACCGAGCCGCAACAGCGCCCGCACATCCGCCTCGATTGGCTCGATGGCGAAACCGCGGGCCTGATCGCGCTGTCCGGCGGGCCGGGCGGTCCGCTCGATGCGGCGTTCGCCGGCGGCCAGGATGCGCTCGCCCAATCGCGCTCCGAGACGCTGCAACGTCTGTTCGGCGATCGGCTGTACCTTGAATTGCAGCGCCACGGCACCCCAGGCGAGCGCGCCATCGAAGCGCCGCTCATCGAACTTGCGTACGCGCGCGGCATCCCGCTTGTGGCCACCAATGAGCCGTTCTTCGCCACGCGCGAGGACTACGAGGCCCATGATGCATTGCTCTGCATCGCCGAAGGCCGGCTTGTCGCTGACGCGGAACGGCGTCAGTTGACGCCGGAGCACCGGTTCAAGAGCCGCGCCGAAATGGCGGCGCTGTTCGCCGATTTGCCGGAGGCGCTGTCCTCGACTGTCGAGATTGCCGAACGCTGCGCGTTCCGGCCGCGCACCCAGGCGCCGATTCTGCCGCGATTTTCCGGCGGGCGGCGCGACGACGAGACTGTCGGCAACGAGGAGCCGGAGGCGCTTTGTCAGGCCGCCCGCGCCGGCTTGGCCGCGCGGCTGAAGAAACACGGACCGGCGCACGGCCACACCCCGGACACCTACAGCGAGCGCCTTGAATACGAGCTCGGCGTGATCGTGAAGATGAAATACGCCGGCTATTTCTTGATCGTCGCCGATTTCATCCAATGGGCGAAAGCGCAGGGAATTCCGGTCGGGCCCGGCCGCGGTTCGGGCGCCGGATCGTTGGTTGCCTATGCGCTGACCATCACCGATCTCGATCCGATCCGCTTCGGGCTCATTTTTGAGCGCTTCCTCAATCCCGAGCGCATCTCGATGCCGGATTTCGACGTCGATTTCTGCCAGGAGCGGCGCGACGAGGTGGTCCAGTACGTGCAGCAACGATATGGCAGCGAATGTGTCGCCCAGATCATCACCTTCGGCACGCTGCAGGCGCGCGGCGTGCTGCGCGACGTCGGCCGTGTGCTGCAGATGCCGTATGGGCAGGTCGACCGGCTATGCAAGCTGGTGCCGCAGAATCCGGCCAACCCGGTCACGCTGAAGCGCGCGATCGATGACGAGCCGCGGCTGCAAGCCGAGCGCGATCGCGATCCGCTGATTGCGCGCGCGTTCGATATGGCCCAGAAGCTCGAGGGTCTGCACCGCCATGCGTCCACGCACGCGGCAGGCGTCGTGATCGGCGATCGGCCGCTGAACGAACTGGTGCCGCTCTATCGCGACCCTAAATCGCTGATGCCGGTGACCCAGTTCAACATGAAATGGGTCGAACCCGCGGGCCTGGTGAAATTCGATTTTCTCGGGCTGACCACGCTCACCATCCTCGACCGCGCGATCAAGCTGGTGCGGCGTCGCGGCATCGATCTCGATCTGGCCAAGGTGCCGCTCGACGACACGAAAACCTACGACACGCTGGCGCGAGGCGAGACCGTCGGCGTGTTCCAGGTGGAAAGTGCGGGTATGCGGCGGGCGCTGGTCGACATGCGTCCGGACCGTTTCGAGGATTTGATCGTGCTGGTGGCGCTCTATCGGCCGGGGCCGATGGCCAATATCCCGACCTATTGCGCGCGCAAGATCGGACACGAGCGGGTCGATTACCTGCATCCCAAGCTCGAGCCGATTCTCGTCGATACATTTGGCATCATCACCTATCAGGAACAGGTGATGAAGATCGCGCAGGATCTCGCCGGTTATTCGCTCGGCGAAGCCGATCTGCTGCGCCGTGCGATGGGAAAAAAGATTCGCTCGGAGATGGAGAAACAGCGCGAGCGATTTCTCAGCGGCGCCATCGAACGCGGCATCGGCAAGGGTGACGCCGAGGCTATCTTCGAGGCGTGCGCGAAGTTCGCCGATTACGGCTTCAACAAATCGCACTCGGCGCCTTATGCGCTGCTGACCTATCACACCGCCTATATGAAGGCGAATTACCCGGTCGAATTCTTGGCCGCGTCGATGACGCTTGCCATGGGCAACACCGACAAGCTCGCCGAGTTTCGTGCCGAGGCGGAGCGGCTCGGCATCAAGGTCGAACCGCCCTCGGTTAACCGCTCGGGAGAGGAATTCGACGTCGATGGCAACGTCATCTACTACGCGCTGGCGGCGTTGCGCGGCGTCGGCCGCCAGACGGTTCAAACCATCGTAGCGGCGCGCGGCGAGCGGCCGTTTAGCGACCTCGCCGATTTCGCCGGCCGCGTCAACCCTCGGGCGCTCAACAAGCGGGTGCTGGAAAGTCTGGCCGCAGCGGGGGCGTTCGATGCCTTCGAGCGCAATCGTGCGCGGGTGTTCGCCGCGATCGATACGGTGCTGGCGACGGCGCAACGAACGCAGGAAAACGCGGCTCGCGGCCAATCCGAGCTGTTCGCCGGTCCCGCCGCACCCGAACCGGTGATGTTGCCAGCGCTCGAAGCGTGGCTGCCGGCCGAACGGCTGCAGCGCGAGTTCGACGCGGTGGGATTCTTTCTCTCCGGTCACCCGCTCGACGATTATGCGGCGGCGCTCAAGCGGCTGCGCGTGCAGTCATGGGCGGAATTCTCCCGCGCCGTGAAAGCCGGCGCCGGGGCGGGGCGCGTCGCCGGCACGGTGGTGGCGCGTACAGAACGGCGCACGCGCAACGGCACCAAGATGGGCATCATCGGCCTGTCGGACCCCAGCGGCCACTACGAGGCGGTGCTGTTCGCGGAGGGCTTGGCGCAGTATCGCGACCTGCTGGAACCGGGCACGGCGGTTCTTCTCTTTCTCACCGCGGAGGTTCAGGCCGAAGAGGTGCGGGCGCGCATTCAGTCGGTCGAGCCGCTGGATGCAGCGGCATCGAAGATGCAGATGGGCTTGCGCGTATTTTTGCGCAACGAAGAGCCGATTGCCGGCGTGGCGCGGCGCCTCGAACCGGCGCGCAACGGCACAGCTCATAACGGAGCGGAAGCCGCCGCCGGTGAAGTCAGCATGGTGCTGATGCTGGGCAACGGCAGTGAGGTCGAGGTCAAGCTGCCAGGGCGCTTCAAGGTGTCGCCGCAGATTGCCGGCGCCATCAAGGCGGTGACCGGCGTGGTGACGGTCGAGGCGCTATAGCGGGCAGCGCCCCGGCGTCATTCAGCGCCAGCGCGCGCGGCAGCCCGGAAACTATACGGCGATCCCTCGCGGGGCGGTGAGCAACGAGGTTTGCTGCATGGTCTGCGTGGCGCCGACCGGCCCGGGTGCCCCGGCATCCGCCAGCGGAGCACCCGCGGGCGCATAGGAGGCCATCGCCTGAGCAAGCTGCGCCGCCGCGGCGGGCGCCGTCGGTGGCTGACTGGCGATGCCGGCCGTCTGCCATTCGGACCCAACCTGTCCCATCGACCCAGCCGAGGTGATCGTGTTGTGGGCGATATCGTAGAACTCAAATGCGCCGGTGTTGCTGTTGCGCATCAACATGTCGGTCTCGCCGGCAGTGCTCGACAAGTCGCCGAACCCCGCGACCTGCCATTCCAAGCCGACCTGTCCCATCGATCCCGCCGAGGCAATTACATTGTGGCTGATATCGTAAAACTCAAACGCGCCGGTATTGCTGTTGCGCATCAGCATGTCGGTCTCATTGGCGTTGCCGGAGAAATCGCCAAAGCCCGCGATCTGCCATTCCAGGCCGACTTGCCCCATCGGCCCGGCTGATGTGATGGTGTTATTGCTGATGTCGTAGACTTCAAATTTCCCATTATTGCTGTTGCGCAGCAGCATGTCGGTTTCGTTGGCGTGCCCGGAAAAGTCGCCGAAACCCGCGACCGTCCATTCCATTCCGACCTGGCCCATGGGCGCAGCGAATGTGATGGTGTTGTTGCCGATATCGTAGACTTCGAAATCGCCGTTATTGCTGTCGCGCATCAGCATGTCGGTCTCGTTGGCGCGCGTCGAGAAGTCGCCAAAGCCGGCCACCGACCATTCCAAGCCGACTTGCCCCATCGGGGCCGCAGACACGATCTGATTGTTGCGGATGTCGTAGACTTCGAACGCGCCGCTGTTGCTGTTGCGCGCCAGCATGTCGCTGGTGTCGGTGCCGGAGAAATCGCCAAGTCCGGCCACCTGCCATTCCACGCCGATCTGACCCAGCGGCGCCGCCGTCAGTATCTCGTTGCTGCCGATGCCATAGATTTCATAGTCGCCGTTATTGCCGTTGCGCATGATCATGTCGGCGGTCTGACCGATCGTCGTCGCCGTAAAAGTCGAGGGCGATGACCATGCGCCCGCCGTGGCGTCGAACACTTCCGCCTGCAACGTATCGGTGTCGGCGCCGCCGCCGCCCACGTATTGAACGCTGCCCAGGTTCGCCGCACTGACCTGGAACCATTGTCCGGCGGCTTCGACCGTGCTTCCCACGACGAAATGGGCGCCGTCGCCGCCGCTATCGAGGAACTGGTATTCAGTGATGGTGTCGCCGTCCGGATTCGAAACGGTCAGTTCCGACGATATCGCAATCGACTGCCCCTCGTGGACGGAGAAACTCGTTCCGCTCACGCTCGCCGCAACTGGCGCCTCGCCGAAGCCAATGACATTGAGCGCTTCGATGTCGAAGCTCGTCAGGTTTGTCGTCTGAGGGGTGATCGGAACGTGAAGCGGGTCGTTAGTGAGATTTGTAAACAACGTGTAGTCGAAGCTGGTCGCGAAATCGGCGAGGTCGGTCGCGCCATCATTGAGCGAAAAGTAGGCGGCATCGCCGCCGGTCCACTGATAGCTGCCCTGCGAGCCGAAGCGGAACAGATCGGCGATCGTCGGTGCACCCGCATAGAAATCCGTGATCCAGCCCAGCGCGTGCGCAATCTCGGTCAGCGCGAGTCCCAGGAAGTTCGAATTTGACGGGTCGGTGTCGTTGAAGCCGATCGAGCCATCGATAATGCTGTTGCTGCCGGTATAGACGCCGAGCGCTTTTTCCTGCGCGCTGCTGACGAAAAAGCTGTTGGCGTTCCCGGGGAAGGCTGAGGTGTTGGACGGCAGTGAGGCGACCGCGGTTTGCTGGTCGCTCAAGGTCGCATTGGCGCTCAGCCAGTTTTTAACCGTCGCGTAGCTGACAGTCGTCGAGTTCTCGGTTCCGCCGATCGAGCTGATGCCGTTGTTGGCCGTGGTGAGGTCGGAGTCCGCCTGGCCGTCAAAAGTTCCCCAGCCATAGGTGATGTTGACGGTATAATTGCCCAAAAAATCCTGGTCGAAGATGTTGGCTGCCGCCTGAATCGCAGCGGTAAATCCGGCCGGTGCGGAACTGGCGCTGCTGTCGGCAATAAGATTGATATTCATCGCTTTCCGTCTCTCCGGGGGGCGCTCAGGCGCGCCGCCCCGATAGTGATGGCCGGCCACCGTCTAGCACGAAAATGTGGAACGGCTAGACCCGTTCCGGATAAAAGTGGGCCGCGGGCGGGGGATGAGATTATGCTTACGCAAAGAGCAAGATCGTGCCCGGCTTTGAAGCGCCATGGCGCGTTGAATCGTTGCGTGCGGCAAAGCTTCTCGTGGCCTCTCTCAGGACCTTACCACTCCAATGACTGACGCCTCCCACCGTCCGCTACGCATCACCATCATCGGCGCCGGTATTGGCGGCTTGGCCGCGGCTGTGGCGCTGCGGCAGCGTGGCTTCGAGGTGGCGCTTTACGAACGTGTCACAAAGCTTGAAGAGGCCGGCGCCGGGCTGCAGATCGGACCGAACAGCGTCAAGGTCCTGCGGGCTCTCGGCCTCGAACACGAGCTGATGCGCTGTGCGTTCGAGCCGCTCAGCATCATGTCGATTACCTATGATGAAGGCCGGCTGCGTTTTCGCGAACCGCTCAAGGCGGTGGCGCGCGAAAAATACGGCGCGCCCTATATGACGGCGCACCGCGCCGATCTGCACAATGTTCTGCGCCGCGCCGCGGGCGACGCGCGGCTTCATCTTGGGGCGCATTGCATCGGTGCCGACACCATCGGGCGAACCGCGGTGGCGCGCTTCGCCGACGGCAGCGAGGCCGAAGCCGACGTCGTGGTCGCCGCCGACGGCATCCGTTCGGCCATCCGCGCGCAGCATTTTGGCGCCGACGCGCCGCGCTTTACCGAGATGATGGCATGGCGCGCGATCGTGCCGATGGAATGCGTGCCGATGCGGGTCGGCCCGGGCAACAGCGTCGCGCTCGAACGCGGCGAATATTTCGGCTGGATCGGACCGGACGGTCACGTCATTTGCTATCCAATCGGCGTCAAAGGCGATCGGCTCAATATCTTCGGCGGCCACTACACCAAGGACTGGGTCGAGGAATCCTGGTCGGTGCCGTCGAGCCGCGAAGAACTGCTCGCCGCCAAGGCCGGATGGAACGAGGCTTTGCTCGACATGTTCCGGCACGTCGAACACGTGTTCAAATGGGGTATCTACGATCGCGATCCGCTGCCGCACTGGACCGCCGGCCGGCTCACGCTGCTTGGCGACGCTGCGCATCCGACCATGCCGACCTTGGCGCAGGGGGCCAACATGGCGATCGAGGATGGCTACGTGCTGGCGCGCGCGCTCGCGCGCCACGGCGATGATGTCGCCACCGCGCTCGATGCCTATCCGGCCGAGCGCAAGCCGCGCACCGACTGGGTGACGCTGAAATCGCGCGAGCAATTTGCCAACAACCGCAAAATCCCGCCGCCGCCCTTCGTCGATCGCACCTGGTTGTTCGTCAACGACGTGGTGCGTGAGGACGCGGTACGCGCTCCGGCGTAGCGCGACGATCTAACTCTTCGAGGTCAAACCGGCGGCGCGCGCCACCTCCGACCAGCGGCTCTGCTCGCTCTTGATGTAGGCGCCGAACTGCTCCGGTCCGAGGTAGTGCGAATCGTAGCCCTGCTTGACGAGAGCCTTCTGCGCATCCGGGTTCTGCAGCGCCTTGTCGGCGGCAGTCGTAAGTTTTTCCACGATCGGCTTCGGCAGGCCCGCGGGCCCCATGAGTCCAAGCCAGAGACCGGTATCGAAATTGGGCATTCCGGCCTCCGCCATGGTCGGAACGTTGGGCAGCGCGCTGCTGCGTTTGGTACCGGCCGTTCCCAGCGCCACGAGCTTGCCCGCGCTGAGCTGGCCGATGACCGAGGAGGCGGGCGCGAACACCATCGTGACCCGGCCTGCGATCACGTCGGTGACTGCCTGCGGGCTGCCAGGATACGGCACATGCAGGAGCTCAATCCCGGCGCGTTGCGCGAACAGCACGCCGGCGAGGTGCAAGATCGTGCCGGCGCCGACCGACGCAAAGGAGAGTTTGCCCGGCTTCGACTTGGCCAAGGCGATCAGTTCGGAAAGGTTATGAACGCCGACGCTCGGACTCACCACGAGCACGAGGGCGACGCTGCCCAGGAGCGCGATCGGCGAAAAGTCTTTGAGCAATGTCGCGGACCGGCTCGGATGGGTGATCTCGTCGGTCAGCGTCGACAGCGTGGGAAGAAACAGCGTGTAGCCGTCCTTCGCGGCGTGGGCGACGTATTCGGCGGCGATGCTCGATCCGGCCCCCGGCTTGTTCTCGACGACGATCTGTTGGCCGAGCGTCGGATCGGCGGCCTTGGCGAAGATTCGTGCGATGACGTCGGAGGTCGCGCCCGCCGTGAAACCGACGATGAGATGCACCGGACGCGACGGATAGCTTTCTGCCGCCCACGCCATGGCGGGCGCCGATACCGCGGCGAGGCTGAGCAGGGACATGGTCCTTCGATCGATGAGAGGCATTATTGTTCTCCTTGAAATTGCTGCAACGCGCGCCCCGCGCCCTTTCCTGGAAGGCCGGAAATTTTCCGGCTATGCGGCCAACAACCGGCGGCCGCCGCGTTTATGTAACTCGGCCGGAGGCGCCTTGGCTTGCGACATACTCGCCACCGCGAGCGCCACGCCCGTGGCGACGCCGGCGCACATGCGCTACGCGAGGCCTGTTCTAAATTTTCATCCCGGCGTCCTTCATGACTTTGGACCACCGGGTAATCTCGCTCTTCACGAACGCGGCGAACTGATCGGGCCCCATGTCTTCGGGGACGAAGCCCTGCTTGTGCAGGAGTTCGACGGCTTCCGGAGTGTGCATGCCTTTATTGGCCGCGGCCGCGATCTTGTCGACGATCGGCCGCGGCGTGCCCGCCGGCGCCATCAGCCCGAACCACAGCGGCGTGTTGAAATCGGGGACGCCGGCTTCCGCCATGGTCGGCAGGTTCGGCAGCAAATCCGATCGCTTATCGGCCGCGATGGCGAGCGGCCGCACCTGTCCTGCCGCGATCTGGCCGAGCACCGAGGACGCAATGGCGAAATTCATGGCCACCCGGCCGGCCATGAGGTCGATGATGACCTGCGGACTGCCGGGGTAGGGCACCTGAACCAGTTTGACGCCGGTGCGCTGCGCATACAGCTCGCCGCACAGATCGGGCAGGCTGCCGGGACCGACGGTGCCGAACAGGATCTGCCCGGGTTTCGACTTCGCGAGCTTGGTGAAGTCGGCGACGCTGTGTACGTCGAGCTTGGGATCAACTACCATCACGATCGCGCCGGTTGCCAGAAGCGCCACCGGGGCGAAGTCCTTGATCGTATCGAACGGTTCTTCCGGATGCGCGACCTTGTTGGTGACGGTCGACAGTGGACACAGAAACAGCGTGTAGCCGTCCTTGGCGGCGTGCGCGACGTAAGCTCCGCCGATGCTGCCTGCGGCCCCCGGCTTGTTGTCCACGACCACGTCGCGGCCGAGGATCTGTCCGGCTTCCTTGGCAAAGATACGCCCCGAAATGTCGGATGAAGAGCCAGGCGTAAAGCCCACGACGAGATGAATTGACCGGGACGGGAAATTGTCGGCGGCGAGCGCCGGGCCCGGCGCCGCGAGCGCCGCAAGGCTGAGGAGCGACATTGTTCTGCGGTCGATAACAGTCATTATTGATCTCCACTTTCTTTGTGGGCGCCGGATTTTCCTTGTGGCGCCGGAATTTGAGCGGTGGCGTTGCCGCTCAGCTCGCCTTGATGTCGGCGAACTTGATCACCTTGGCCCATTTGTCGACTTCGGCGGCGATGAATTTATCGAGTTCAGCGGTGGTCATGGGCGCCGGATCGGCGCCGAGCGTCTCGAACTTCGGTTTCATCGCCGGATCGTTGAGGACGGCGTTGATGTCGTTGTGCAGCTTGTCGGCAATTGCTGCCGGTGTTCCTTTCGGCGCCGCGATGCCGTGCCAGATGTCGGCTTGGTAGCCCGGCACGAACTGGGCAATCGGCGGCACGCCGGGCAGCGCATCCGAGGGCTTGGCGCCGCTCACGCCGAGCGCGCGTACCTTGCCGCCGCGGATGAAGCCGATGATCAGCGGCACCGGCAGAAAGGCCAGTTGCACCTGCCCGCTCAGCATGTCGGGCATGAAGTTGGAATGATACGGCACATGCACGAGCTTGGTGCCGGCCATCATGTTGAACAGCTCGGCCGACATATTGGGGGCGGTGCCATAGCCGTAGGATGCATAGTTGAGTTTGCCCGGATTGGCTTTGGCGTAGGCAATGAACTCCGGCATGGTCTTGGCCGGCACCGACAGATTCACCACCAGCACATTGGCCGATGTAATGGTGCGGGCAATCGGCAAAAGGTCGCGCGTGAAAACGAGGCCGGGATTCTTCTCTTTATAGAGCGTCTGGTTGACCGCGTTGGTGACGGTCATCGCCAGCAGCGTGTAGCCGTCCGGGGCCGCGTGGGCGACCACGTCAGCGGCGAGATTGCTACCGGCGCCGGGCCGGTTCTCGACAAAGAACTGATTGTGCAGCCGCTCGGACAGCGTCTGCGCGATCAGCCGTCCGACGATGTCGGTCGCGGCGCCCGGCGGAAAGCCGACAATGATCCGCACCGGCCGCGACGGGTAGGTGTCGGCCCACGCAAGTCGCGCGGTCGCGGGTAGCGCGGCCGCGCCGGCTGCAAGATTGAGAAATTGTCTGCGCGCAAAGTTCATGGCGTTCCTCCGATTATTGTGCGGCCGCGTGCTCAGTCGGCCTTGATATTGGCGAATTTGACCACCTTCGCCCATTTGGCGATTTCGGCGGCGATAAACGTGCGGAATTCGGCGGGCGTGCCGGTCATGACGACGGCGCCGAACTCGGCGAGCCGGGCTTTCAGCTTGGGTTCGGCGAGCGCGGCGTTGAACGCGCTGTTGAGCTTGTCGACGATGGCCGCAGGCGTGTGCGCGGGAGCGCCGATGCCGGCCCACGACACCGCTTCGTAGCCGGGCAGCGTCTCGGCGATTGTCGGGACGTTGGGGAGCACGTCCATGCGCTTTGCGCTGGTGACGCCGAGCGCGCGCAGCGTTCCGGATTTAACGGCCGACATCACCGAACCTGGCGTGGAGAACACCACTTGGACGTGATCGCCGAGCAGATCGGTGACGGCCGGCGCTTCGCCCCGATAGGGCACGTGCGCCATTTTGATGCCCGCCATCATGTTGAACAGTTCGCCGGCGACATCGCCGGTCGAGCCGATTCCGCCGGAGCCCATGTTGATCTTGCCGGCATTGCTTTTGGCGTAATTGATGAATTCCGCGACGGTCTTGGCGGCAAACGCCGGATTGACCACCATGACCAAGGGTGCGCCCTCGATGCGGGCAACTGGCTCGATGTCGCGCGCAAAGCTGAAATCGAGATTGTGATAGAGCGTGGCGTTGATTGCGCCCGGGGAGCCCGCGAGCAACAGTGTGTAACCGTCCGGCGCCGCATGGGCGACGGTCCCGGTACCCAGGTTAGTGCCGGCACCACCGCGATTTTCAATGATGAATTTTTGGCCGATGTGCGGCTCCGTTGCGTTGGCGACGAGCCGCGCGACGATGTCGAACGTACCGGCCGGCGGGGCCGGTACCACGAGATGGATCGGTTTGGTCGGATAGGCCTGCGCGGAGGCGATCCGCGGCGCAATCGGCAAGACTGCTGCTAAGGCTGCGAATTGCATGAATTGCCGGCGCGGAAGAGTCATGGCGAACGGGCTCCAAACATCGTTTTATTTTGCCGCTAATCCATTTTGATATTGGCGAACTTCAAGACTTTCGCCCATTTGACCGTCTCGGCGGCGATAAACGTCTTGAATTGCTGGGGCGACATCGGATTGGGCACGCCGCCGAAGCCTTCAAGCCGGGCTTTTATTTTGGGATCGGCCAGCGCCGCGTTCACCGTCGCGTTGAGAAGCGTGACGATCTCTACCGGTGTGCCTTTTGGCGCGCCTAGCCCGTCGGTTGCGATGGCCTCGTAACCGGGCACGAACTCCGCCACCGTTGGCACGTCGGGCAGCGCCGGGCTGCGCTTGGCGCTCGTCACCGCGAGCGCGCGCAGTTTGCCACCACGAATGTAGCCGAGCGACAGCGGTATCGGACTGAAGGTGAGCTGAACCTGGCCGGCGATCACATCGTTGACCGCCAAAGCCGCACCTCGATAGGGAACATGCACCATTTTCACGCCGGTCATAAAATTGAACAGCTCGCCGGCGACATGCTGCGACGAGCCGATGCCGCCGGTGGCGAAGTTGATCTTGCCGGGATTGGCTTTGGCGTAAGCAATGAATTCCGAAACGCTCTTGGGCGCAAACGCCGGATAGACCTCCATCACCAGCGGCAACAGGTCGATGCTGGCAACCGGCGTAATGTCGCGGACAAAATCGTAATTCAATTTTTTGTAGAGTGTGGCGTTGATTTCGTCCGCCGAGGTGGTCCACAGCAAGGTGTAGCCGTCGGGTGTGGCGTGCGCGACCGTCTCGGTCGCGATTGTCGTCCCGGCGCCGGGCCGGTTCTCAATAACGAAGGGCTGCCCGAGCTTTTCGGACAGAAACTGGCCGACAAGGCGCGCGACGATGTCGGCCGGGCCGCCGGGCGCAAAGCCGATAACGAGTTTCACCGGACGGTTCGGATAATCGCGTGCCCATGCATGGCCGGAATACGCGGCACAGCCGGCCGCAGCCGCGATGCGCGCCAGGCTTCGGCGGGAAACGTTCATCGTCGCTCCACTTGCAGAGCCGTGAGCAAGATGATCACGGGTGACCCAGTCATTCCGGCTTGATCTGGGCAAACTTGACGACCTTGGCCCACTTGGCAGTCTCG
>Ga0265313_10000172_pt1 | contig 68540 bp, 65 predicted proteins | sample 4123metaG_FD_203122 | JGI IMG/M metagenome (GOLD analysis project Ga0265313, IMG submission 203122) | Rhizosphere microbial communities from Carex aquatilis grown in University of Washington, Seatle, WA, United States - 4-1-23 metaG | ecosystem: Host-associated > Plants > Roots > Rhizosphere >... | reverse complement strand
CGACTCTGTCTTCAGCAAAGCGCGTTGGGGACAACGCGCTCCACCTGGGAGCTATTTTCTTTCCGTACTCTTCTTTCTCCTGGCGATGCTGAGCAAAGCCTCCGTGGCCATGTTTCCGCTGGTCCTGCTGCTCCATGCCTGGTGGAGGCGAGGCAGGATCGGGCCGAGGGATCTCGCGGCGAGCGCCGCTTTTTTTGCCATCTCCCTCGTCCTCGGAATCGTCGCCGTCGATCTCCAGGCCCACCGGGCCATCGGAGTGGATGCGGTCATCCCGATGGGAACCTGGATCGACCGGACCGCCGGGGCCGGACTCGCGATGGCGTTCTATTTGTTCAAGTGCGTTATTCCCGCCGGGCTCATGCCGATCTATCCGCGCTGGCCCGTGGACGGGCGCTCGCCGCTCGAATACCTGCCCTGGGTCGCGCTGGCTGCCGTCCTCGCCTTTCTGTGGCGCAGGCGAACGGGCTGGGGGAGGCACGCCATCTTCGGCCTTGGCTGGTTCCTGCTCAACCTGGCCCCCGTCCTCGGCTTCGTGACGATTTCCCACATGCGCTTCACCTGGGCGATGGACCACCTCGCCTATGTACCGCTCCTAGGATTGCTGGGGCTGGCAGCGGCGGGCGCCGGGGCGATCGAGGACCGGCTCCCCTCCGGCGGGCGCCTGTGCGCCGCCGCGACGCTGGCGGTCATCTGCGCCTTTCTCGCGGTTGCCGGGCGCCGCTATGCGGCGACCTTTCGCGACGAGGCGACCTTTTGGACGAGCGCCCTCGAGCGCAATCCCGCCGCCTGGCTTGCCCACAACAACCTCGGCAATGTCCTCCTCGGGCGGGGGCAGAACCAGGCGGCAGTCGCCCATTTCGAGCAGGCGCTCCGCCTCCACCCGGATTACGCCGAGGCCGAATACAATCTCGGGCTTGCCCGGGCGACACTGGGCGAGCTCCCGTCGGCGGTGGATCACTATGAAGCGGCGCTGCTGCTGCGGCCGGGCTACGTCGACGCCCTCAACAACCTCGGCAACGCGCTTCTTCGCATGGACCGCCTTCCGGAGGCGATCGGGCGCTATGCCGAGGCGCTCCGCTTGCAGCCGCGCGACGTCCAGGCTCAATGCAACCTGGGCGTGGCCCTGATGCGCGAAGGGCGCGGCCCTGAGGCGATCCTCGCCTATCAAGCCGCCCTGCGGATCGATCCGGACTATCCGGCGGCCCATGTGAATCTTGGCAACGCGCTGGCCCTGGCGAATCGGGCTCCGGAGGCGGTTGCGGAATTCGAGGCGGCCGCGCGCCTCATGCCCGATGATCCCGATCTGCATTTCAACCTTGGCACGGCCCTGATGCAGGCGGGCCGCCAGCCGGATGCGATGGACCAGTTCAGGGAAGTCATCAGGCTCAGGCCGGATGACGCCGAGGCCCTGGCGATTCTGCGGCGTGCCGGCATGGCGCAGGGACGTTAGCCGGCCCCATTTGGCAGCAGGGCGGGCTGCCCGGCGGGGATTGCCGGACGGATCGACAAGGTTGGTGAGTTTGTCGTTGTCCCGCCCGCGCGCGTGGCGTGGATTCGATCAACCCCTCTATGAACCCCAAATCACGGATTGCCCTCCTGACCGGAGCGATGCTCGGTCTCTCGCTCGCATTCGACGCGCATGCCGCGGACACGTCCCTCGCCAAGGCCTCCGACGACGCGGCCGCCGCAATCGCCGCGGCGGGCCCGGGGCACACGATTGCGGCCGGGCCATACAAAGCGACGTGGCAGTCGCTCGCCGAGAACTACCAGTGCCCGGACTGGTTCCGCGACGCCAAGTTCGGCATCTGGGCCCATTGGTCCGCGCAATGCGTCCCCGAGGAGGGCGACTGGTATGCGCGCCGGATGTATCTGCAGGGCGACAAGGACTACAATTACCATGTGGCTCACTACGGCCATCCGTCCGAATTCGGGTTCATGGAGATCGACAACCTGTGGACGGCGGCGAACTGGGACCCCGAGAAGCTCATGGATCTCTATGTGCGCGCCGGCGCAAAATACTTCGTGGCCCTGGCGAATCACCACGACAATTTCGACGCGTACGACTCGAAGTACCACGCCTGGAACTCGGTGAACGTCGGCCCGAAGAAGGACATCGTCGGCACCTGGGCCCGGGTCGCCCGTGCCCGCGGCCTCCACTTTGGCGTCACGAACCACTCGTCGCACGCCTGGAACTGGCTCCAGCCGGCCTACGGATACGATCCCGAAGGCCCCAAGGCGGGCGTCCGCTACGATGCCTACCGGCTGACGAAGGCGGACGGAAAGGGCAAATGGTGGGACGGGCTCGACCCGCAGGACCTCTACACCGGCCCGAACGTTCCGATGCCCGACGGGATCAGGACGATCGCGGAGGCTAACGCGTGGCACAAGAAGAACGAGGTGTTCAGCGAGAAGCTGCCGCCCAACAATCCGGGCTTCGTCCAGAGCTGGTTCCTTCGCTGCCAGGACCTGATCGACAAGTACCATCCCGATCTCCTGTACTTCGACGACTCGGAGCTGCCATTCGGCCAGACGGGCCTCGATGTCGCCGCGCACTATTACAACTCCGCCACCCAGTGGAGCGGCGGGAAGGCCGAGGTCGTCCTCAACTCGAAGAAACTCGTGCCGGATCACCGCGCCGCGATGGTCGAGGACTACGAGCGGGGCTTCTCCGACAAGATCGAGCCGCTTCCATGGCAGACCGACACCTGCATCGGGAACTGGCACTACGACCGCAACCTCTTCCTCCAGCACAAGTACAAGACGGTGGGCCAGGTCGAGCGCATGCTCGTCAACATCGTCAGCAAGAACGGCAATCTGCTCCTCAATATCCCGGTGAAGGGCGACGGCACGATCGACGACGACGAGGTGAAGTTCCTCCGGGGGCTCGCCGCCTGGATGGACGTCAATTCCGAGGGGATCTTCGGCAGCAGGCCCTGGAAGATCGCGGGCGAGGGACCCACCCATGTGACGAGCGGCATGTTCAACGAGAACAAGGTCCAGTACGGCGCCGCGGACATTCGCTTCACCACAAAGGGCGGGGCGCTTTACGCCTACTTCCTCGGCTGGCCGGCGGATTGCAAGCTGGTGATCCACGCGCTCGGGACCGTCGCGGCCGGCCAGCCCGCGCTCCTCGAGAAATCGATCGCGTCGATCAAGCTTCTCGGGTCCGCCGAAAAAATCGCCTGGACCCAAGGGGCCGACGGATTGCACGTCGATCTGCCTGCCCAGGCCCCGGGCGAGAACGTCTTTGCCCTCAAGCTGGCGTTCGAGTGAACCCTGCCCGGATCCTTCCGGCCGCCGTCCTGATCCTTGGCGGCGCTCTTGCGCAGGCTGCCTTCGCGCAGCCGGCGGGGGCTCCCTGGGTTTCCGACCGCGGCGACGGCACGTACCGGAATCCCGTCCTCTTCGCCGATTACTCCGATCCGGACGCGGTGCGCGTCGGCGGGGACTATTACCTGGTCTCGTCCAGCTTCCATTGCGTGCCCGGACTGCCCATCCTCCATTCGCGGGACCTCGTCAACTGGCGCATCGTAAACCACGCGCTTCCCGTTCAGCCGCCCGCGGAGCACTTTTCTGCGGTCCGGCACGGGGAGGGCGTTTGGGCTCCGTCGATCCGATACCACGCCGGGAAATTCTGGATCTACTATCCCGATCCGGATTTCGGGATCTATGTCGTCACCGCCGCCGATCCCGCGGGCGCCTGGTCGGCGCCCGCGCTCGTCTTACCCGGCAAGGGCCTGATCGACCCCTGTCCGCTCTGGGATGACGACGGCCGGGGATACCTGATCCACGGCTGGGCGAAGAGCCGCTCGGGCATCAACAACCGCCTTACCTTGAACCGCCTGGGGCCGGATGGCGCGAGCGTCGCCGACGCGGGCGTGGTCGTGGTGGATGCCGACAAGTTGCCCGGCTGGAACACGCTGGAGGGGCCCAAGCTCTACAAGCGCCACGGGACCTACTATATTTTTGCGCCCGCCGGCGGCGTGACCCATGGTTATCAGGCCGTCTTCCGCTCGAAGAACATCTATGGCCCCTATGAGAGCCGGATCGTCCTCGATCAGGGTCATACGGAAACAAATGGCCCGCATCAGGGCGCCTGGGTGGACACGCCCTCGGGCCAGGACTGGTTCCTCCACTTCCAGGACCGCGGCGCTTATGGCCGGGTCGTCCATCTTGAGCCGATGTCCTGGCGCGACGACGACTGGCCTGTCATCGGCTCCGATCCGGGCAACACCGGCAAGGGCGAGCCTGTCCTCGTCCACGCGAAGCCCGACGTGGGCGGCGGACAGCCAATAGCGGTGCCGCAGGCGAGCGACGATTTCGCGTCCGGGGTGCTCGGGCTGCAGTGGCAATGGAATGCCAATCCCCGCGCCGATTGGGCTTCCCTGACGGCGCGGCCGGGACATCTCCGGCTTGCGTGCGCGCCGGCCCCCGCGGCCCGCGACCTGTACGATGCCCCGAATCTCCTCCTTCAGAAATTCACGGCTCCCGCCTTCACCGCCACGGCCCGGCTCGAATTTGCGCCGGGGGCCCATGGGGAGCGCGCTGGCCTCATCGTCTTCGGCTACGACTATTCGTGGATCGGGCTGCGAGCCGACGCCGCCGGGATGCGGCTCGTGCGGATTTCGGCCACGCATGCGCAGCGCCCGGTCGGCCCCGACCTGGAGGAGCAGCAGGCCGAGCTGACGTCCGGGCCGGTGTTCCTTCGCGTCGCAGTGGACGCCCAGGCCCGATGCAGCTTTTCCTACAGCCTCGACGGCAGCCATTTCATGGACCTTGGCCCGCCTTCCACGGCGGCGGTCGACCGCTGGATCGGCGCGAAAGTCGGCCTCTTTGCCTCGGGACCTCCGGCTCCCGGCCCAGTGGACGCGGGACATGCGGATTTTGACGGGTTCCGCGTCGCCCCCTAGCCCTTCAGCGCTTATAACGGGCACCCTACGGGGCCATGCAAGATTTGGGGATGGGAGAGGCCCGGAAGGGGCATGAGCGGAGCTTCACGGTCGCCTTTGTGTCCTCGGCTGCCCCAAGGGCACCCACCGAGGACATCCCTGCGGGACGCGACCTGCGGTCGCACCATCTTCGCGCTATCGCGCTGCGTGGGCATTCCCCCCTTGAGGGGGATGCCGGCTGCGGCGACCGTCCGGGAATTGCGAAGCGTAGTCCCGGGAGGGTCCTCGCATCCCCAAAGCTTGCATCGACATTTCCAACATCTGGCTCGTCGAATTCCCTTTGGCCGGGTAACATCAGTTCCCCTTGAAAATCCATTATTCCCCAAGTCCCGCGGCGACCAACACGCTCAGCACCGAAGAGCTCCGCGATGCGTTCCTGATCGAGGGGCTCTTCCGTCCCGGCGAACTCATCGCGCACTACACCGACCTCGACCGCATGATCGTCGGCGGCGCCGTCCCGACGGGCGCACCTCTCGCGCTGCCGAGCGCCAAGGAAACCGGCACCGAATATTTCCTCGCGCGCCGGGAGATCGGCATCCTGAACATCGGCGCCCCCGGGGCCGTGACGGTCGGAGGCGTCCGCCACGAACTGGGCGCTCTCGATTGCCTGTACATCGGGCTCGGGGAGAAGGACGTCACCCTGGAGACCTGCCCCGGCGGCCAGGCGCAATTCTATTTCGTGAGCACGCCCGCGCACGCCAAGCATCCCACGGCGGTCGTCCGCCGCGCCGACGTGAAGACCGATCCGATCGGCGACACGGCCAAGGCCAACCGCCGCCGGATCAACAGGCTGATCCACGCCGACGGCGTGAAGAGCTGCCAGCTCGTCCTGGGCTTCACGGAGTTCGAACCCGGAAGCGTCTGGAACACGATGCCCCCGCATACGCACAGCCGGCGCACGGAGACCTACCTCTATTTCGACCTTGGAGACCAGGTCGCCGTCCACCTCCTGGGCGAGCCGACCGCCACCCGGCACGTCATCGTCCGCGACCGCGAGGTCGTCCTCTCTCCCTCCTGGTCCGTGCACTGCGGCGCCGGCACCGGCAGCTATCGCTTCGTCTGGGCGATGGGCGGCGACAACCAGACCTTCTCGGACATGGACGGGGTTCCTATGACGGCGCTCAGGTAACCCTCATGCCCTCCTACCTTGAGCAGAAGTTCGGCCTGCGCGGCAAGGTCGCCCTCGTCACGGGCTCCAGCAAGGGCCTCGGCCTGGCGATGGCCCGGGCGCTCGCGCAATCCGGCGCGGACGTGATCGTCAACGGAAGGGACGCGGCGTCGCTCGTCCCCGTTGTAAAGGAAATCTCCGAACTCGGAGCCACGGCCACCGCGATCGCCGCAGACCTCGGACAGCGCAAGGAAGTCGAGCGGCTCATTGCCGAGGCGATCGCCTGGAAGGGACACCTCGACATCCTCGTCAACAACGCCGGCATCATCCGCCGCGCTCCGGCTGCCGACCACAGCGACGCCGATTGGGACGCTGTCCTCAGCGTAAACCTGGACGGCGTCTTCACGGCCTGCCGGGCCGCCGGCCGCCACATGCTGGCCCGGGGCTCGGGCAAGATCGTCAACACCGCTTCGCTCCTGTCCTTTTTCGGAGGCTTCACGGTTCCGGGTTACGCCGCGAGCAAGGGCGGCGTGGGCCAGCTGACCAAGGCCCTCTCGAACGAATGGGCGGGCAGGGGTGTCCAGGTGAATGCGATCGCTCCCGGCTACATGCGCACGGACAACACGGCCGCGCTTCAGGGCGATCCGGTCCGCTCAAAGGAAATCCTGAGCCGCATTCCGGCCGGGCGCTGGGGCGAGCCGGCGGATCTTGAGGGCACGATCGTCTTTCTCGCGTCGCCGGCGTCCGATTACCTTTCGGGCCAGGTGCTCGCGGTGGACGGCGGCTGGTGCGGACGCTGACTGGCCGGCGATCGGGCGCATCCGACCGGGGTTTGGCGCGTCTTGCTATCCACTCCCCATGCTGAAACCCCAGCGCCTCCTTCTGCCTCTCATCCTGGCGGCCGCGACCGCACTCGCGCGCGCCGACTATCCCTCCTCCTGGGTGGACCCGGATACCGGGCACAGGATCGTGCAGCTCTCCCGCGAGCCGGGAACGCAGAGCCTCTATTTTACGCAAAATGCGTACACGAAGGACGGTAAACTGATCGTCTCGACGCCGCATGGGCTCGCGACAATCGACGTGAATACGGGAGCCATAGATCCGGTCGAGGACCAGTCCGACACCCCATCCGGCCCGCCGGCGCCTCCTGCGGTTCCTTCGGTGGCACCCGCGGCAGGTCAGGCTGCGGCCCCGGGCGATGGCTTCGCGCGCTTCCGGAACCGGATGCGGGTGATTGAGACCGGGCACAAGACCGGCTCGATCTTTTTTCAGAAGAACGGCGCCGTCTATGCGATGGACCCGCAGACGAAAATTTCGCGCAAGGTCGCGGCGCTGCCCGAAGACAAGGGCGGCATGGCGAGCATCTCCACGGTAAATGCGGATGAGACCCTGCTTGCGGGCACCGTGACCCTGGGGCAGGCGCCCGGCCGTCCCGGCGGAGAGATGAACCGGCGGGCACCCGGGGACGCCGCCTACATGGGCGGCGACAACCTGCCCGGCAAGGGCGACATGATGGAGCGGAGGCTCGCCGCGCGCGTCCCGATGATTCTCTTCACGCTCAATCTCCAGACGGGGGAGTACAAGGAGCTCCTGCACACCACGGACTGGCTCGGACACATCCAGTTTTCCCCGACCGACCCGGCTCTCCTCATGTTCTGCCACGAGGGCCCCTGGCACAAGGTGGACCGGATCTGGCTGATCCAGGTGGACGCTGCGAATCCCCAGCCCACGCTCGTCCACAAGCGCACGATGCGGACGGAGATAGCCGGCCATGAATTCTGGGGGGCGAGCGGCGAGTGGCTCTGGTACGACCTTCAGACCCCGCGGGGAGAAGTCTTCTGGGTGGCGGGCTACAATGTGAAGACGGGCGAGCGCCGCTGGTACCACGTGGAACGCGACCAGTGGTCTGTCCACTTCAATGTCTCGCCCGACGGGACGCTCTTCTCGGGCGATGGCGGCTCGGAGGACAAGAATGTCGCCCACGCCAAGGACGGAAAGTGGCTCTACCTCTTTCGCCCCCGGATGCTTCCCGACCTGCAGACCCCCGCCGACCAGGCCGGCTTGGTCCAGATCGGGACCTTCGACTATGAGCGCCTGGTCAATCTCAGGCAGCACGACTACGTCCTCGAGCCGAATGCGACCTTCACCCCGGACATGAAGTGGCTCGTCTTCCGCTCGAACATGAACGGCAAGGTCCAGGTGTACGCGGTCGAGATCGCCAAGGCCAAGCCCGATCAGCCGCCGCCCGTGCCGCGCCGCCCGCGTCCGGCGCCGCCGGATGCCCCGGCGACGCCTCCTTCGCCGGCTGTCCCCGCGGCCCCGCAGCGTGGCACGCCCCAGACCTGACGGCCCTTTTCCCATGAAAACCCCAATCCTGCTCTTCTCTGCATTTGCAATTGCGGTTGCCGGGCTGGGCACCGCGCTTGCCCAGGAAAACATAGCGGTAAACTTGTCCACGGCAGGCGCCTCCGCAGAAAACCTACCTCGCGAGTGGATCGATCCGGCCACCGGCCACCGGATCGTGCAGCTTTCGACCGAGCCCGGCACGGCCAGCCTCTATTTCACGCAGTACGCCTACACGGCCGGCGGGACGAAGCTCCTGATGACGACCCGCAAGGGCATCGACCTCGTCACCCTGGCCACCGGCGAGATCGAGCACGTGGTCCAGGGGACGGGAATCCGACCCTTTCAGACCGGTCGAAAGACCGGGGCCATCTATTACATGCAAAATGGCTTTGTCTACGCCCTGGACCCGGCGACCAAGATCTCGAAGCGGGTCGCCAAGCTGCCGCCCGGCGGGGCGGTCAGCACCGTCAATTCGGACGAGACGCTGGTGGCGGGATCCATGACCGAGGGGGAGACGGCCGACGTCGGGCCGCGGCGGCCCCCGCCTCCGCCGGGAGGCTACAAGCCGGGACAGGCTGTTGCCGGAGGGGACAACTATCCCGACAAGCACCCCATGATGGACCGCCGGCTCGCCGCGGCGTTTCCGATGACGCTATTCACGCTCAACCTCCAGACGGGCGAGTACCGTGAGCTGCTCCACACGAAGTCCTGGATCGATCACTTTCAGTTTTCTCCGACGGACCCGACGCTCCTCATGTTCGCCCACGAGGGACGGCAATGGAAGATCGACCGGGTCTGGCTCATCCGCGCGGACGGAAAGTCCAAGCCGACGCTCGTTCACCAGCGCACGATGAAGATGGAGATCGCCGTCCACGAATACTGGAGCAACGACGGGCAGTGGATCTGGTACGACCTGCAGACGCCGCTGTCCGAGGACTTCTGGGTCGGAGGCTACAACGTCACGACCGGCAAACGCATCTGGTACCACCTGCCGCCCAATCACTGGTCGGTGCATTACAACACCTCGCCCGATGGAACGCTTTTCTCCGGCGACGGTTCGGATCCGGATCCCCGGGTCCATTATGCGGCGCAGAAGGATGCGAAATGGATTTTCCTCTTCCGTCCGGAGCTGATTCCGAACCAGTCGGGCGAGACGCCCGACCAGGAGGCCATGATCCAGGCCGGCAAATTCATTCCCGAGCGCCTCGTCGACCTCTCCAAGCACGATTATTCGCTCGAGCCGAACGGCAACTTCACGCCCGACGGGAAATGGATCGTCTTCCGCTCGAACATGCGCGGACCGATCCAAGTCTACGCCGTAGAGGTGGCGAAGGCGAAACCCTAGGGCAGGCTGCTACGGATTCGCCTTTGGAACGTAGAGGTAAACCCGGTTCTTGTACTGGATGTCGATCGCCGGATTTTTGAGGAGACGTATCATTTCGGAACCCGCGAGAAGGACCGGCCCGTAGCCGTGCACCGCGTAGACGCTTGCGGGGCGGTTGTAGTAATAGACCGCGTCCCCGGCGAAGGTCGTGGCCACGCAGGTATTCTCGACCTGCCCCTTGGAGTTGATCTGTTTCGAGAGGGCTATCCATCCGGCCTGCGCGACATCCCCGTAGGTCACCGGAGTGATCCAGCCTTGGTTGATAGCGTGGGCGATTCCGTAGACGAACATGGCCGACGCCGATGTCTCCAGGTACGAATCGTTGCGGTCGAGGAGCTGGTGCCACCGGCCATCGCCCGACTGGAGCGCCGCGATTGCGCGGATATGGGCGCGGAAACGCTCGAGCACGAAACTGCGGGCGGGATGGTCGGCCGGCAGCGCGTCGAGGAGGTCGCACATCGTCAGGGTTATCCAACCATTGGCACGGGCCCAGTAGAAGTCGGGCACCCCCGGCCCGTTTGCATTCCAGCCATGCGCGAATAGGCCGGTCTCGGGACGAAAGAGCTTCCCCGACATCTGGCGGAAGGCGTTTGACGCGTCGTCGAGCCACGCCCGGTCGCCCGTGAGCCTGCCCATTTCGGCCAAGGGCGGGATGCCCATGTAAAAATCGTCCGCCCACAAGGAGACCGCCATGGGACGATGGCGGGCAAACGCGCCATCGGGCAGCCGGAATTGCCTATGCGCGATATAATCCGCGCAGCCGCTGATGACCGGCAGGAGATCGGGTCCGACCTTTGCGAGGCGCGCCTGGATCAGGGCCGTCGTCATCGCGCCGCAGTCGTCGAGCGCGTTCGGCGCCAGCAGCGGCCGGTCGCTGTTGCCCGCCATTCCGAACTGCGCGGCCTGCGCCCGGAAGTAGGGAAGCGTGTCCGCGATGAGCTGGATCTGGCGGCCGGCAAAGTCGGCGAACCGCCGGTCTCCCGTCGCATCGGCCGCGCTCAGCATGCCCGTGTACATGACGCCGACTTCGTAGCCGATCGGGTTGAAGGCGTCCGCCTCCCCCTTGTCGAACGCGGCGTTCGGAACCGGTCTCGCAAGATCCGCGATCGGCTGGCGGGTCTTTCGGTCAACGACTCGCGCGGGCATGGCCTTCTCCAGAAACCCAAGCACCCGGCCGAGATCGGAGGCGATCTCGGCAACGGCCGGCCGCTGGTAGGGGATCGGATAGGTGCCCTCCGCGGAATCCTTCGGGTCAGGATTGTCCCGGTTGCGATAGGGCCCCTCGGCGCAGGCAAGCGACGCGGCGATGCAGCCGAGGAGGACGGAGGCGGCGCAGCGCGAGGGCAGTCTCATCCGCCGGGGACAATAGGGGTTGGCCATCCCGGAATTATTGGGAACGGCGGGCCGCCAATGCAAGGTGGAGCGCGCGTATACTGCTGCGGGTAAAGGCCGGTCTGCATGGAGGGGATTCCGCCGTGAATGTTTTTATGCCGACCCATGCATTTCATTCATTTCGGCCTCCGCTGCCTCCGAAAGACGCAACTTTGCCCCTTCAGACGCGTCTCATTTGGAGTAGCCTCGCCGATCCGGGCCGCTAGCCTTCCACCCACCATGTCCCAAACCCTGTCCCCCTCCGTTTCATACGCTCCCCTTAGCCTTCGCGGCGACGCCGCGAAGAAGGCGTTCACGCTGATGGAGATCCTTGTCGCCCTCGCGATCCTCGGCCTGCTCGTCGGGCTGGCCATAACCAACGTCGACAAGATCTTTGGCAACGCGCAGTCCTCGACCGCCAAGCTCTTTGTCAACGAGAGCATGAAGACCGCGCTGACGACCTATCGGATCCAGGTGGGCGACTATCCTTCCACGGCCGAGGGGCTGCAGGCCCTGGCGACCGCTCCCGCCGACAAGGTTGACCGCTGGCACGGCCCCTACGTCAACGACGGCAAGATTCCCCAGGATCCCTGGGGCCACGACTACAAGTACGCCTATCCCGGAACGCACAACAAGGACAGCTACGATCTCTGGTCGATGGGGCCCGACGGCGTCGAGGGGACGGCGGATGATGTCACCAACTGGTGAAGAGCTCTTCGCGATCCGCGTTCACGCTGCTTGAACTGCTGCTGGCCATCGCGCTGATCGCGCTCCTTGCGACCGCGCTCATCGCCGGCTCGGTCAGCCTGCTGAACGACAAGCCGACCTCGCCCGACGAGGTGTTCTGGCAGGCGAGCCTGGCGGCCCGCAAGGCCGCGCTGCAGGGCGGTTTCGACATTCACAATCTGCGGCAGGGCGGAACGGAGGTCCGGCTCTCCTTCGATGGGACCCAGAAGGCCTTCATCGCCGACGACGGCGCGGACCCCGCACAGACCTTCGCAATTCCGAAGGCGTCCTCGGATCTCGTGGTCGCCCTTCTCGCGCCGGAAGCGCCCGCGGCGGCGGATGCGTCCTCCCCTGCGGGGGCCGCCGACGACAACCCGCCCCTTCCGTATGTCTGCTTCTACAGCGACGGAACCTGCAGCCCATTCCGCGCGCAGATCCGCAGCAAGGGAGGCGCGCATTCCGTGCCCATCGACCCCTGGACCTGTGCCAAGATGCTCGTCCGGCCCCCTTCGCCATGATGTCCCGCCGGGCCTTCACCCTCCTCGAGGTCCTCGCCGCCCTGGCGATATTCGCGCTGACGGCCATCGTGCTCGGCTCGGCCTACCTCAACATCCTGAACAGCTACGCGGTGGTCGGCCGGGGCACCGAGGATGCGCAGGACATCGCCTTCGCCCGGCAGTCCCTGCTCTCGCAGCGCGACCTCCAGACCGCGGAGAACGGCGACGAATTCGACACCCCCCAGGGCCACCATGTCCAATGGAGCCTGGACCAGCCGCCGGTGCCGTCCCCGAACGTGACGGACCTCTTCACCGTCACCTTCGACTGCGAGATCGCCGACGCTCCGTCGGCCCAGCCGCGCAAGCATGTCGAGACCTTCATGCTCCTGCGGCCCACATGGTCGGATCCGACCGTTCGCAGCACGACGCGCCAGAACGCGGCCGCCGCGATCAAGAAAGCCCAGGGGCTCCAGCAATGAGACGCCGAGGCGGATTCACCCTGCTCGAGGTCCTGCTGTCGCTGGCGCTGGTCGGCATCCTCTTTGTCGCCCTCAACACCTTCATCTTCTCGATGGGCGAACTCTGGGGCAGGAACGGCGACGTGCGGCTCTTCGACCAGCATGTCAACGCCGTCACCCGCTTCCTCACGCAGCAGTTCCAGGCCGCGACGCTGCCCCCGGCAGCGCGGACAAATTCCACGCCGGTCGCGATCGTGCAGGTCACGCCCGTCAGCGGCGTCGCCGACAACCTGATCACCTTCGAACTCCCCGCGGGCTCCCGTTTCCTCAGCTGGCCCGACCGGCCGCTTCCGGAGGTCGTGTGCTCCCTGCAGGCGCGGGCGAACGACGGGCTCTACGTCCTCTGGCATTCGCGTCTTGAGACCCGATTCGACGAGGATCCCCCGCGCGAGACGCGGATAACGCCGTTTGTCACCTCGCTCGCCTACGATTACTACGACGACAACCTGAAGAAATGGACGACGCAGACCGCCCTGCAGACCGATTCGAGCGGCGCCCCGGAGATGCCCCAGCGCGTCAGGCTGCAGTTCGCCTATGGCAAGCTGAAGCGGGAGACGACGGTGCCGGTCCCCGCGACGCTCCAGGGTGTTCCCAATTTTTGAGCCGTGAAGCGACCTTCCAACCGAATCCGCGAGGGGGGATCGATCATCATCCTCGTGATGGTCACCCTCCTCTTCACAGCCGCGGCCCTGGTCGCGTTCCTCGACAAGGCGGGGAACGATCTCATGGTCGAGGCGCGGTCGGCCGAGGCGGCTCGCCTGCGCCCCGATGCCTATTCGGCGCTCGAGGTAACCCTGGCGGTCCTGGAGGACTTCAGGCAAGCCGACGGCAACGCGCTTCGGTCGCCCGCGGAAGGGTGGGGGGATCCCCTGACCTGGGCCGGCTGGACGCCGAGCGACCCCAACCGCACGCTCGATGTCTCCTTCCAGGACGAGAGCGCCAGGATACCGCTTATCCACGCCGACCAGACGACGCTCATCAACCTCTTCGAATCGGCTGGTTACGGGCAGATCGGCCAGAGCGACGCCCAGAGGCTGGCCGACGCCATCCTCGGCTGGATGCAGCCGACTTACACCCCGGTTTCCGCCTTCCAGCCCGACTACGAACAGAGCGTGCTTCCGTACGATCCGCCCGGCCGGGCCATGCGATCCTTCAGCGAACTGGCGGCCATCGACATCGTCCGAGACACCTTCTTCGACGCGAACGGCCGGCCGAACAACCTGTGGTGGCAGTTCTGCAGCGACTTTTCGATTTTCAACTTCCGGGGCGTCAACATCAATGGGGCCAATCCGGACGTCCTGGCCGCCGTCGGGCTCTTCGACGAGCGTCAGCAGCAGGACATCGCGAGCTACCTTGCCGGAACCAGCAATTTTTCAACCCTCGGCCGCAGGTGGTTCCTGAGCGCAGCCGACCTTCAGACTGTCACGGGACCGGCGGGCAATCTACGTGCTTTCGTGTTTACCATTAGGACCTTGCGAATCACGATCACCGTCCATGACGGCAAGTCTTTGTACAAGCTTTCGGCGGTGGTCGCCCCTCAGGGCGGGGCCACGACGGTGCAAACGACCGCAACCGACGTCAAGAAGGCTGCGTCAAACAGCGCGTCGGGGGAGACCACGGCGACCACCACCACGAACACCGCATCCGCAATCAGCACAACGCCGACCGCTGCCCAGACGGCGAATGCGGCATCGGCCAATCTTCAATTCCCTTTTACGATCTTGGAGATTCGTGAAAACGATGAAATTCTCACTCCTCCTCCCGCGCCTCCCCAGTCTCCGGACGACACTTCCTCCCTTTCTCCCTCACCTTCTCCGGCCGTGAGCGCCCCCGCAGTCCACTCCTAATGCCCGCTTTTTCCCTTGGGTTCCTCCGTTCAGGTCCGCCGCCCCCGAAAGTGGCCCTGCTTCCGGACGGGCTTTTCTTTGTGCGCGCGATTGAAGTCCCCACGGCCGCCGACGTGGCCGCGCAGGTGGAACTCGCCCTGGAGTCGATGGCCCCCTTTCCCCTGTCGCAGCTCTACTACGGCCATTATTGGGTGCCGGGTTCCGGACGGGCGCTCGTGTTTGCCGCCTACCGGCGGCGGTTCACCCCCGAGCAGATTGAGGCCTGGGAGGGGACGGAGGTGGTCATGCCCGCCTTTGCGGCCCTCCTCGGCGGGCAGCCCGAGCCTGCCACGACCGTCGTTCTGGCGGCGTCGGAAGGCCTGACGGCGATCCATTGGGATACGGACGCCGTTCCATCGAAGGTGGCCTTCCAGCCGCTCGCCCCCGAGGCATCCGAGGAGGATCGCGCCCGCGCCCGGGACGAGCTTCTCCGACCGATGCCGAGCAAGACGATCGCCGACCTTGCCGGCCCGCCGATTCCCGAGCCGGCGCTCAACGACCGGGAGACCGTTTTCCGCTGCGGCGATTTTGTCTCCCGTCTTTCCCGCGAAGCCGTGCTGGCCCTCGACATGCGCGACAAGGAGGAGCTGGTGGGCCTTCGTCGCGGCCAGGCGCGCGCCCTTCTCATGTGGCGCCTGATCGTCGGCTGCTTTGCCGCCTTCGGCCTCATGGCCGCCGGCGAGATCGTGCTCCTGGGCGGCGGACTCTGGCAGACCGCGCGCCTCACAAAACTCCACGCCCAGGCCCCGGTCGTCGAGGAGATCATAACCGCGCATGATCTCGCCAACCACATCGGCGAACTTTCCACGAAGCGCCTGCTGCCGCTGGAGATGGTCACCGCGATCGTCGGCTCCCACAACGAGCTGAAACCCGCATCGGTCGTGTTCACACGCGTCTACACAAACGGCCAGCTGGGACTGACGGTCGAGGCCGTGACTCCCAATGCGGCCGACATCAACGTGTATCAGAATTCGCTGAAGGCGCTTCCGGCGGTCGCCAGCGTGGAGGTCAAGGGCGAGCGCACGCAGAACAACACCGCGAACTTCACGCTGCTGGTCACCTTCAAGCCGGGCGCGCTCCAGCCCATGGCCCCCCCGTCATGATCCGGTCCTTCCGGGCGTTTTTCCTCGGCCGCCTGCCGCGCGAGAAGATCCTTCTCGCCGCCTTTGGCGCCATCCTCGTCTTCCTGGCGTTCTCGCGTTTCAGCGACCAGGTGGGCCGTTTCTGGCGCGCGACCCGACAGACCGGCAACGAGCTTGCGCTGCAGGCCCAATGGCTTGCCAATCGGAAGGAGATCCTCGAGTCGGCGCAAAAGTCCGCCAGCAGCTTCGATGCGGCGAGCACCCTGAACAGCGCCGGGCTCCTGGCCGCGGTCCAGCAGATGGCGATCGACGCAGGCATGTCCAATACCCACGGCGATCTCGATCCGGACGTGAGCAGCGGCCGGTTCGCCGTCCACACGCTCCAATTCAATATTCCGAAGACGGACTGGACTTCGCTGACGGCCTTCTACGTCGCTCTGCGGAAGCGCCACCCCTACATCGGGATCGAGCAATTCGACATCAGGAACCCGCCCAACGGGACCCTGGGCGCCTCGATGAAGCTCTCCTCGGTCGAGATCGTCGGGGATTGAAGGGGTCAGGCCTCGGATTTTGACGTCGCAGCGACGTCAATATCCGAGGCCTGACCCCTTAATGCATATCGAAGCTCGCGCTCGCCGAGAAAATCGCGCTGACGATCGCGAAGGCGATGAAGCCGACGAAGACGAAGACGCCGAGGAGAAAGACGCTGGCCATGATGCCCGTGAAGAAGTCCAGCTGGGCGGTGATCTGCTTCTGCTGCGTGCGCGCGATGTCCTTCAGGCTCGGCACCACGTTGCCCGTGTTCTCCCCGACCGCCAGGCGGTCGAGGACCAGATCGGGCATGCATCCGGTCCGCGAGAGCGCCGCGGAAAGGGACTCGCCCTCGAGCACGCGGGCGATGGCGGTGTCGAACGCGCGCCGGTGTACGCGGTTCTGGATCTGGCGCTCGGTCATCCGCAGCGCCTCGGCGGCGGTGATTCCGTTCTCGAGGAGGACGGAGAGCGTCTGGCTGAATGAAAAGACGGTCCGGGAGACGAGGAAGGGCCCGAGCAGGGGCAGCCGGAGGAGCCAGCCGTCGGAGGTCTCGCGCCCGGCATCCGTCGTCCGCCAGCGCCAGAACGAGACGCCGGCGAAGATGAGGGCCGCGAGGACAAAGACGCCGTAATGGATCACGAAGTCCGACAGCGAAATCAAAAGCTGCGTCGAAACGGGCATCTTTCCGTGGAGCGAGGTGAAGAGGGCCTGCAGCCGCGGCAGGAGGAAGAAGAGGAAGAAAAGGATGACGCCTGTGGCTATCACGCCGATCAGGACCGGGTAGGCCATGGCCGCGAGCAGCTTCCGGCGCAGCTCCTTCTGCTCGGTCAGATGCGTGATGATCCGGGCGAGCGTGTCGTTGACCGAGCCCGTGGCCTCTCCGGCATGGATCAGGTTGACCGTGGCGCTGTCGAAGACGGTTCCAAACTCCGCCATCGCCCGCGACAGGGGAGATCCCTCGCTGATCCGCTCCCAGAGCCCGACGCTGAGCGCGCGGAGTTTGGGTTCCTTGAGCCGGACGGAAAGCAGGCGCACGGCTTCTCCGGCGGAGAGTCCGCTCGTCGTGAGGTCGTGCAGGGCCTCCAGGAACGGCAGCCGCTGGGCGCGGGTTGGCGCGGCATCCTTTCCCCGCGACAGCCTCAGGTTGAGCCCCTTAGGAGCGGAGGCTCCCGAAGCGCCCTTGGAGGCCGCGGGCTTCTTGCCCGCGCCCGCCTCGACGACGCTGCCCGCCTGCATCCCCCGCGCGGCGAGCAGCCGCAGCGCCTCCCTGCGGGAGGGGGCCTCGAGATCGGCCGACACGGCCTTTCCCTCGCGGTCGCGGGCGGTGTAGGCGAAACGAGGCATCGGCGGGCTACGTGACCGTGATCACGCGCAGCACTTCCTCGAGGGAAGTGTAGCCGCCCTTCACCTTTTCCCAGCCGCTCTGGCCCAGCGTGCGCATGCCGTGGCGGCGCGCGCTCGCCGTCAGGGTGCGCGTGCTCTCGCGCTTGAGGATGAGCTCGTGGAGCTCGTCGTTCAGCCGAAAGATCTCGAAGAGCCCGATCCGGCCCCGGTAGCCCGTGCCGCGGCAGCGGTCGCAGCCCACGGGCTCCTTCAGCGAATGGACGTGGTCCGCCTCGGACGGATCGACGCCAAAGATCGCGAGCGACTCCACGAGCCGTGTCTTCGGGATGGGCGTGTCCTTCGTGCAGTCCGGACAGAGCCGGCGCACCAGGCGCTGGGCGATGACGAGCTCGATCGCCGAGGCGACAAGGAAGGGCTCGATCCCCATGTCCACGAGACGCGTGATGGCGCCGGGCGCGTCATTCGTGTGGAGGGTGGAAAACACGAGATGCCCGGTCAGCGAGGCCCGGATGGCGATGTCCGCCGTCTCGCGGTCGCGGATTTCACCGACCATGATGACGTCGGGGTCCTGGCGCAGGACGTGCCGGAGGGCGCTTGCGAAGGTGAGTCCGATCTCCGACCTCACCTGCATCTGGTTCGCGCCGGGAACCTCGTACTCGATCGGGTCCTCGATCGTGATGATGCGCAGGTCCGTCGAGTTGATCTTGTGGAGGAAGGCGTTGAGCGACGTGCTCTTTCCCGAGCCCGTCGGCCCGGTGACGAGGATGATGCCGTGCGGATAGTCGAGGACCTGGCCGATCTGGGCCTGCTCGTCGGCGCTCATCCCAAGCCGGTCCATCGTGTAGGCGTCCTTCTTCTTGTTGAGGAGCCGGAGCGAGATGGACTCGGCGTAGATCGTCGGGAAGGTCGAGACGCGGATGTCGAGGGTGTTGCCGCCGGCCTTGAAGTTGATGCGGCCGTCCTGGGGAAGCCGGCGCTCCGAAATGTTGAGCCGGGCCATGATCTTCACCCGCGAAATGATGGCGTCCTGGAAGCGGAGGAGGTTCTCGGGCACCGGCACGGGCACGAGGAGGCCGTCCACCCGGTAGCGGATGCGCAGCTCGTTCTCCTGCGGCTCGAAATGGATGTCGGTCGCCTGGTCCTCGACGGCCTGGGAGATGACGTCGGTCACGAAGCGGACCACGGCCGCGTCCTCGTCCACGATCTCCTCGTCGTGGCGCTGCGCCTCGGGGGCGACGTAGCCGTCGTCGCTGTCCTCGAGCGTTCCGGAGCCGACGCCGAAATTCTCGATGATGAGCTGGTGGACGCGCTCGGGAACGGCCAGGTGCCAGACGAGCGGCCGCGGCGTGAAGGAGCGGATCCAGTCGCCCATGGCGCCCTCGGGCGGCCACGACGTGGCGAGGTGCAGGGGCTGGAGCGCGGCCGGCGCCTCCGCGCCGTCCTTCTCGGGGCCCCTGCCATGCTTGATGGGGATGAGCTGGTAGTCGTGGACCAGCCGCGCGGGCAGGAGGCCACGGGCCTCCGGGTCGGTCTCGAGATTGCTCGCGATGCCGAGGCCGGTGGCCTGGGCCAGGGCGGCCAGGGCCTCCGGTTCGCCCATCCCGAGCGCGGCGGCAAGGGCGGTCAGCCGCCGGTCGCGCGGAGCGTCCGCCACGGCCTGGCGCTGCTCATCGGCCAGGCGCGCGGCCAGGGAGGAGGGCAGCGGATCCTCTGCGAGGGCGGCCATCGTTCAGAAGCGATCCAGCAGGTTCTTCGCCTTCGCGTTGTGGTCGGGCTGCTTCGATGGATCGTTGAGATAGTCGTTCACCTCTCCCTTGTTCGACATGACCCCGATGCTCTTGGTCGTGTCGGTGGTGGTCTCTTCAAGCGGTATCACATGCGGACGGACGAAGAGAAGGAGCTCCGTCCGGTCGAGTTCGTCCTTGTGCCCGCCGAGCAGCTGGCTGATGACCGGAATCTCATACAGGAGGCCGATCTTGTTGTGCGTGGTCGACTTCTGCGTGCGCTGCAGGCCGCCCAGGACGACCATCTGCCCGTCCTTGACGTTGATGTAGGAGGTGGCCTCGCGGTGGCCGATGATCGGCTGGCTGTTCTGGTCGATCGTCACGTTGCCGATGATGTCGTCCACCGTCTGGTCGATCGTCAGCTGGATGTAGCCGTCGTCGCCGATCAGCGGGGTGACCTTCAGGTCGAGCGAGATCGAGGTGTATGCGACGCTGGAACTCGTTGCGAAGCCGTTCGAGCTCGTGCCTCCCGATACCGGCGTCGACTGGGTGCTCGTGATCAGGGGATCCTTTTCGCCCACCACCACCTCGCCCTGCTTTGCGTGGGTCGTCATGATCGTGGGCGCCTGCAGGACGCGGACGAAGTTCTTCTGGCCGGTCGTCGTGCTGTTGAGAGCGGCCTGGAAGGCGAGGGGATTGACGATGCCGGATGTCACATCCCAGCCGGGAACCGACCCCGTGAAATTGGTGATATGGGTGCCGCGGGTGCCGCTCGTCCCCAGGGTGAGTCCGAGGGCGGTGAGCCCGCTCTGGTCGGTGTCGGAGAGCGTGACCTCGGCGATGACGACGTCGATCCGCACCTGGGCTAGGACAATGTCGAGCTTCGCAACCAATTCCTTGATCAGCCGGATGTCGTCGACGGTGCCCGTGACGATGATCGAATTGCTGCGCTCATCCGCCAGGACAAGGGCGAGGGAGCTGAACTCATTGTTGCTCCCGGCGTTGGCCCCGGCCTGCGCATTGGAGGCATTTGCCGCGGGCGCGGCGGGCAGGTTCGGAACGAGCGTTCCTCCCGGGGTGATGCCGGGGATCCCTCCGGGGACGCCTGTTTGGGTCGTCTGGCCATTGAAGGTCACCTCGCCCGGGCGCAGGGACTGGGCGGTCGCCGCCTTCTGGGCGTTTGCCGTCTGGCCGGAGACCAGCTGCTGGATCAGCGGCGCGACGGTGTTCGCGTCCGCGTGCTTGAGGTAGATGACCTCGTTCCTGGTGTTGGGATCGGAGCGGACGTCGAGCTTCTCGATCAGCTGGTCAAAGAGCTCCTGCTGATGAGAATCGCCGATCAGGATCACCTGGTTCGTCCGGTCGTCGGCGCTGAACGTCGTTGCGCTGCCGATCTGGTTCTGAAGCGGGCCGGAGAGGATCGTCCGCAGCCGCGTGACGACATCGCTCGCCTTTGCCCCGTTGCGCAGCGTGTAGAACTTCGGCGTCAGGCCCGCCATCATAGGCCTGTCGACCTCCTGGATCAGGTGTTCGGTCCGCTGCAGATTGGCGATCGTGTCGGTGACGAACGCGGCGTTCGCCTTTTCCAGGACGACCACGCCGCCCGCGATGTTCGGCGAGAACATGCTGTTGATCAGCGCGGGATTGAAGAATTCCGCGACGCGCAGGAACTGGAACTGGAAGAGCTTGGTGGCGATCCTTCCGCTCGGCGCCATCCCGAGCGTGGATCCCTCGATGTATTCCGGAGCCTCGGTCCGCGCGAGCTGAAGCGGAACAACCTCGAGGAACTTGTCCCCCATCGGGATGACGGCCACGAGGTTCTTCTCGAGGAGCGTCTCCAGGGCGATCACGAGGTCGGACTTCGACACCTGGGAAAGCTTGATCGTGTACGTCGCCGGCGGCAGCGCCTGCGGGCGGATCACCGTCCGGCCGGTGAGGTCCTCCAGGGTCCCCAGGACGGAATCGACGTCCGCCCCCTGGATATTGTAGTCGATGAGATCGTTTGCCGATCTGCTGATGCGGGGCACCGGCCGCGGCGCGGGCGTCTGGGCATCGAGGCTGAGGGTGGCGGCGGCCAGGCCTGCCGTGAGGCACAGACGGAAGATGCGCGGGGTCATGCGGAAAGGGGAAACGAGAGTGGAAATGCTTGGGAAGCCGCCGGGGCGGCTAGGAGAAGGGAAACGTCCAGGATTGTAAACGGCGTTGTGGTAAGACGGCAATGCAGCCCGAAGGTTGCCTGTTTTTCGCTTTCCGCCCACCCCATCCGTGCATTATCTTTATTCATGCCCAACAGCTTCGGAAAGCTCTTCACCGTCACCACTTGGGGCGAAAGCCACGGCTCGGCCGTGGGCGCCGTTGTGGACGGCTGCCCGCCGCGGCTCCCGCTGGCGGTTGGGGACATCCAGGCAGACCTCGACCGCCGCCGGCCCGGCCAGAGCGACATCGTGACCCCCCGCAAGGAGGAGGACAAGGTCGAGATCCTCGCCGGGCTCTTCGAGGGACGGACGACCGGCGCCCCCATCTCGATGGTCGTCCGAAACACGGATGCGCGGCCGGGGGCCTACGACGAGATGCGCGAGAAGTTCAGGCCCTCGCACGCCGATTACACCTACCAGGCAAAATACGGAATCCGCGACCACCGGGGCGGCGGCCGCAGCTCCGCCCGCGAGACGATCGGCCGCGTCGCGGCCGGAGCCATCGCTAAGAAGATCCTCTCCCTCGCCGGATCCGTGGAAATCCGCGCCTACCTCACCCAGGTGCACGACATTTCCGTTCCCGCCCGTGCGCTCGAGGAGTTTCCCACCCTTGCCGACGTGGAGGCGACGCCCGTGCGCTGCCCGCATCCGGCCACGGCCGGAAAGATGATCGCGCGGATCAAGCAGGTCCGCAGCGCCGGCGATTCCGTCGGAGGTGTCATCCGCTGTCGGATCCGGGGCGTTCCTCCCGGACTCGGGGAACCCGTGTTCGACCGGCTCGAGGCCGACCTGGCCAAGGCCATGCTCTCCCTTCCCGCGACCAAGGGATTCGAGATCGGAAGCGGGTTCGCAGGCACCCTCCTCAAGGGTTCGCAGCACAACGATGCCTTTCGGATGGGGGATGGACGCGTCCGCACCGCGACGAACCGCTCCGGCGGCGTGCAGGGAGGCATCAGCGACGGCGAGGAGATCTACTTCGACGTCGCCTTCAAGCCGACGGCCACGATCCTGCAGCCGCAGGCGACGGTGGACGTGCGCGGCCGCGAGACGGAACTCAAGGGCCGCGGCCGCCACGACCCGTGCGTCGTGCCGCGCGCCGTCCCGATCGTCGAAGCGATGGCGGCCCTTGTCCTCGTGGATCACTGGATGCGCAACGCCGCGCAGAACCAGATCTTCAAGTTTTGACCAAGCCCTTAGTCTATCTCGTTCTCGGCCCGACCGGTTCGGGCAGGCGGGAGGTTTTGGCCGATCTGATCGAGGGAGGCCTCGCCGAAGGCGAACGCGCCTTCGTTCTGCTGCCCCAGGCCGAGCCCGCTGGTCCCGAGGACGCCAGGCTGCCAAATGCCGGACGTTGGAAGGCGCTTGAGTCCGGCATAGCAGCCGAGTTCCCGGCCGAGATCACACACGTCTTCGTCGTGTCCGACGGGCGCCGCAACCCCGTGGAGCAGCTTGAGGCGTTCAAGCTTTGGATCGATGCGAACGGCGCCGAACTCGGCCGCATCCTTTGCGTCGTCAACTGCAGGCTGGCCGAGATGAATCCGCCGCTCCAGGCCTGGTTCGACGCCTGCCTCCATTTTTCGGACGTCGCCCTGCTCAACCGTCGGGAGGGCGTCGCGAACAAATGGTTCAGCGACTATGTCGCCCGCTGCGAAAGGCTTTTTCACCCCTGCCTCTTCGAGATCGTGAAGGCGGGGCGGGTGAAGAATCCCGCCCTCGTCCTCGATCCCCAGGCCCGGCGGGTCTCCCACGCCTTCGACGCCGAGCAGGACTGGCTCGTGACTGACGGCGAAGGCGACGAGATCGACGAGCAGGACGAGGCGGAGAACGAGGACGAAGTCGAAATCGCCCCCGAGGAGGACCCCTACCTCATCCGCGACGCCACCGGCCGCCACGCCAAGCGGATTCCCGACATCGCCAAGTACCTCGACAAGCCTCCGACGAAGGAGGGTTAAATTCCTCCGGGCAGAAGCGCCGCGTAGATGATTGCTGCGAGCGCCAGCGAGATCACGCCGCCCAGGCGATAGATTCCAGTCCGGTCCTCCGAGGCGATCGCCATGAGCCGCAACCCGACCGCCGGGGCGAGCAGGTGGATCAATCCCTTGATCACCTGGAGCCAGCCGACGATGGTCAGGACGGTCAGCAGGCCAAACCAGACCCGGTGGAACGAGACGATCAGGGCGCCGATGACGAGGCAAAAGAGGCCGTACATGATCGATCCCGCCTCGCCTTCGCGCCGCAGCCAGGAGAAGAGGCGCGCCCACGCGAGGGGCTGCAGAAGGAGCGATAGGCCGATGACGGCAAAGATCAGGATCGAGAAGAGTTCGATTGCGCGCTGGGTGGGCATAGGCTTTGGGGGTTGCCTCTTGGACCGATCCTGCGACTGCGGGTTCGCACGGGCTGCTCGAAATACCGGTCTTTCCCGGCCTTCATACGGTTGACGTGCGTCCTGAAGTAGGGATCCCCCATCAACTCGGCCGTTTCGATGGACGGCGAGTTGCGCGTTCGCTTTTGATCCGGTTCCTATTTCGCCGCAGCGACCGCAGCCACGAAGGCCTTGGCTTTCGCAGTGATCGCAGGCCAGTTCTTTTCCTTCAGCGATTTCGCATCCACGAGCGAGCTGCCGGCGGCTGTGGCCATCGCGCCGGCCTTCAGGAATTCACCGACATTCTCGGGATTCACACCGCCCGTGGGGACGAAATCGATGTGGGGCAGGGGAGCCTTGAGCGACTTTATATAGGCCGGCCCGAAGAATTCCGCTGGGAATATCTTTACCGCATCCGAGCCCGCTTCCCAGGCGTTGACCGCCTCGGTCGGGGTGAGCGCTCCGCTGAAGATCGGAATCGAATAGCGCTTGGCCATCGTGATGACGTCGGGCCGCAGAGCCGGAGTGACGATGAACTTCGCTCCCGCGAGAATGCCCGCGCGCGCGGTTTCCGCGTCGAGGACGGTGCCCAGCCCGAAGATGAAATCCGGCAGCTCGACCGTCGCCTTTTCGAGCATTTTGATCGCCCCCGGGGTGGTCATGGTGAGCTCGATGCTCGTCAGTCCGCCGGCAGCGAGCGCCTTCGCGCAATCCAGGAGCCCGTCCGGGTTGTCGGCGCGGATGAGGGCGATGACCTTCTCGGCTTTGATTTTGGCGAGTACGGCGTCTTTCTTCATGGGGGGAAGGCAGCTTAGGCCCGGTTCCCGCTGAGGCGAGGAAAAGTGGGGCGCCGGCCCGTTTGCAAAACGGGCATTTTCGCAGAGAATTTCTCACGCAATGCAATATCTTCCGATCCACCTTCCTTCGGACGTTGGCATCGATTCGGTGTCGGTGACCTCCGAGGATACCCCCCGGCCGGATGCGACGCTTCTCGACGCGTACTCGGCTGCGGTCACCTCCGCGGTCGAAAAAGCGAGGGCAGCCGTGGTTCATATCGAAGTTCAGGCGGCCGCGAAGGAAAAGGGCCGCCAGGGTGAACCTTCAGGCGGAAGTGGTTCGGGATTCTTCATTTCTCCGGACGGCTACCTGCTGACGAATAGCCACGTCGTCCACGGCGCAGCCGCGCTCCGCGTATTCCTGGCGGACGGGCGGAAGCTTGCCGCCGACCTGATCGGCGACGACCCACACACCGATCTCGCGGTTCTGCGCGTCAGTGCGGACGACGTCACCCATTTGGTGTTGGCGGACAGCGGAGCCATCAAATTGGGGCAGATCGCCATCGCGATCGGCAGCCCCATGGGTTTCCAGCAGACCGTGACTGCGGGTATTGTGAGCGGCCTCGGCCGCTCGCTCCGGGCGTCTTCCGGCCGGCTCATCGACAACATCATCCAGACGGACGCCGCCCTTAACCCGGGAAACTCCGGAGGCCCGCTCGTGGACGCGCGCGGCGCCGTGATCGGCGTGAACACCGCCATCATCCGCCCCGCGCAGGGGATCTGCTTTGCCATCGCGGGCAACACCGCCCGCTGGGTCGCCGGCCTCCTGATCAAGGACGGAAGAATCCGGCGGAGCATCGTCGGCGTCTCCGGGCAGACCGTTCCCCTTCTCCGCAAGCTCGTGCGGCACTACCGGATTCCCATCGAGACGGGAGTCCTCGTCGCCGGCATCGAGGAAGGCAGCCCCGCGGCCGCCGCCAAGCTTGAGACGGGCGACATCATCGTCGCCCTTGAATCGGCCCCGACCCCGTCGGTCGACGCGCTCCAGGCGCTCTTGACCGCCGACCGGATAGGCGTGCCACACAGGCTGTCCGTCCTCAGAAACTTCCAACAGCTCGCGCTCTCGATCACACCCTCCGAACTTCCGGCGGCTCCTCAGGCCGGCAAGTGAGATTCGAAGCATCAGGCCAACGAAATCTCCAAGAGAGTCGCCGCCTCGCGCATCCGACGGTCGTTCGTAAGGAAGGGGCCGCTCAGGACTGAAAGGTAAGTGGCCAGGTGTATGGAGTCGAGAGTCCGGAGCGGCACGTGCGGATGCACGTCATGCATCAGATCTCGCGCTTTTCGGACAATGGCTCCGTTGAGCGGCGCCAGATACAGGCTTCTCACTTGGATTTGCCGCTCAAATCTTGCCCACGCTGTTTCACGCTGAACCCTGGTGATTTCCCCCAGTCGCTCTTTCCTCAGGAACGAGGAATAGATCTCGGCGTATGCCAATTCAGAGGTAACGAGAACCGATTCTTCGGTGCGGGTTGCATAGGCTTCGGAGTCGACCTCCGGCACGAAGAGCTTCGTAAGAATGCAAGTGTCGAGGTACATCGGCGGTCAGGGCCCGCTGTCGCGTTCTGCTCGAATGGCCTCAGTAGAGTCTGACGTCATCGGCATTGATCGCAGCAAGTCCCAATCTGGCTGGTAGGGCCTTCCGGTGATTACAGGCTTATAGCGAACCAGCATCGCCGCCGGAATGCCATCGCTCGTTATTACGATCTCTTCGCCCGCCGCCGCGCGCTTGAGAATGCTCGACAGCTGGTCCTTTGCCTCGCGCACGCCGAGCACGTCGCGGCGGAGACCGTATTTCGCGGCGTCCTCCTTGATCTTCGCCGCGGTATCGCCGGTTTCAGGGTAGGTTTCGGAGCGGGGCCTCTTACGCTTCATTTGCCGATTGTGGCCTCACGTGGCCACAATGTCAAATATCGCTTCATTGCCATTAAATTCCTGGGGCCCCCATGCAGGTCCTTCCATGTCCCGAAGGGATAATGAGCCCCTGCATTGGCGGTCCCCGCCGATCCGCCGGCAAATTTCCTTGCCCCTTGCGCCCCTTGTGGTTCCCTCATCCCTCCCGCTCTTGCCCGGGTGGTGGAATTGGTAGACACGCAGGTCTCAGAAGCCTGTGCCTTAACAGCATGCGAGTTCGAGTCTCGCCTCGGGCACCATTTCCGGCGGGCGGTAAGAGTCACGTCTGGAGGAGCTTCCCGCAAGCGGTAGCGAGCCTATTGATCGGCGACGTACCCGATAATTTCACGGTAATTTCACGGGGTCAGGTTGGAAAAGTTGAGGTTGGAGCTTTCTTGCGCGATCGGTAGCGAGCGAGATTCCGGCTGATGCCTGAAGACGCGCCCGCACCGATTGGACTGGCCTGGCGCCGGCCTCCAGACCTCCGCGATAAACTTTTCAGCCCGGCCCCGCGGAATTGCCCTTGAGAGCCGATCTTGGGGGCGACACCCCATAGGCCCCGGCGTTCTTATAGGATAAAATCGCGCGAAGGCTTGATGCGCCAAGGCATTCCCGGACCGCCGCCGAATTTTTCCCTATGAAGAAATACCATTCGACAATCCTGATCGTGGACGACGAGCCCCATGACGTCACATTCATTGAAAGTTCATTCAGGACAATCGGCGTAACCGATCCCATTCACTCGGTCCATAGCGGGCAGGAAGCGATCGCTTACATGATGGGAGATGGCAAGTATTCTGACCGCGGTGTCTACGCCTATCCCACTTTCATCACAATCGATCTGAAATTGCCCGGGAAAAGCGGATTTGCCGTATTGGAGTATCTCAAGAAGAATCCCGAATGGGCCATCATTCCCACCGTCGTCTTAACTTCTTCGCGCGATCTCGACGACATCCGCAGGGCCTACAGGCTCGGAGCCAGCTCCTACCATGTGAAACCCGCCTCGCTCGACGCCCTCCGCCACCAGGTGAAAGTGCTGCACGATTATTGGATGACCTGCGAGGTCCCGGAGGTGGATGTCACAGGGCGCCAGCTTCCCACGAATAGTGCGGGCAAGCTGGGCGAGAAATTTCCACGGGAAAGTTTTGCAGAGAGACTTGCTCAATAGGGGGCAAGTCAAGGAACCCCGCCCGAATGGCGCTAAGGTAAGAGGCAACATCGTTAAAGAATCAATTGTCGCAGGACGGTGGAGCGCGTTGTCCCCAACGCGCTGGTTCGTCCGCAGAGCCAGACAAGCGCGTTTGGGACAACGCGCTCCACCCACTTCAGTCGGACCATGCCTCACTTGGTGCCATTCGAGCCCCACCCCTTGCTTGTTCTCGACCAGGTAGCCCCATCTGCTAACAAATTACGGATCGGCCCCCGGATCGGTCCCTGCGAGAATCATGACAAGGAAATCGACGGAGCTCTCAACATGCAATATCTCACCCGACGTCGATTCATCTCCACACTATCGACGGCCGCAGCATCGCTACTCATGACGCATCGTCTCCGCGCATCGGATGAACCTGGGTCAACGAGAAGGCTTGGCATCGCCTTTGTGGGCCTTGGAAACTATGCGACCAACGAGCTTGCTCCTGCAGTCAGGCTCAGCCGGCGCTGGCGCATAGCCGGTGTGGTCACGGGAAACAGGGCCAAGGGACTTTCGTGGGCCACGCACGACAAATTTCCAGAGCGGAACGTGTTTGATTATGCCAACATGGGCGAACTCATGCATTGCCCTGAGATCGACGTCGTTTACGTCGTCACGCCAAACGGCCTCCATGCCGAGCACACGATTGCCGCTGCGAAAGCGGGCAAGCATGTGATTTGCGAGAAACCGATGGCGACAAGCATTCAGGAGTGCGATGCGATGATCGAGGCCTGCAATGCAATGGACCGCCGTCTTCTCATCGGGTACCGGTTGCATTACGAGCCGGACAATATCGAGTTTGCGCGGATGGCCCGGGAAAGAGTGTTCGGCAACTTCACACGCACGAGCGGCGCAAACGGCTTCGATATGGCGATGGATCGATCGGCCAAGAACTTCTGGCGCTTAAATCGAAGGCTCGCTGGTGGAGGGCCCCTCATGGACATGGGGGTCTACGTGATTCAGGCAAGCTGCACCGCGAAGGCCGAAGCCCCTCCCGTATCGGTTATCGCCTCATTTGGAAAGGTGACAAGGCCCCGGCTCTTCTCCCAGGTGGAGCAATCCGTGGATTGGACGATGGAGTTCGGAGACGGATCCACGGCTCAATGCAGCACGTCGTATGCAGCCCAGGTCAGCCGCTTCCGGGCGGACGGCGAGAAAGGTTGGGCTGAATTTGTATATCCGGCTTTCTACTACGATAAGCCTGTTCTTACTACGTCCCGGGGGCCGGTCAACCTGCCCGCCGTCAATCAACAGCTCGCCCAGTTGGATGCCATGGCCATGGAGATATCGACCGGCGCAGCTTCGCTCGCTCCCGCGACGATGGGGCGCCGCGACGTGTCAATCATCACGGCAGTCTACGAGGCGGCCCGAAGCGGACGACGCGTCGCGGTTGTGTGATCTCCCGTTTGCGATTTCGGGCAATTGCGCAACGATTCGGGCGAGATTCAGTGCGCGGCATCGCATATCCCTAATGGACTGCGCACACTTCAAAAGCAGGACTCCAAAATGAAGAAACGAAAACTCGGAAACAGCGGCCTCGAAGTCTCGGCCCTCGGGCTCGGCTGCATGGGCATGAGTTACGGCTACGGCCCCGCTGGAGACAAGGGGGAGATGATCGCCGTGATCCATGCCGCCGTTGAGCGCGGCGTCACATTCTTTGATACAGCCGAAGCCTACGAGCCGTTCTTGAACGAGGAGCTCGTCGGAGAGGCGCTCGCTCCGGACGATCTGCGCGACATCGACGCCGCAGCCGCGAAGATCACGGTGCAGGGTGCGCGTTATCCGGCGCATCTCCAAAAGCTGGTCGGTCGCTGAACCACTGCACCTTCCTCAATTCCAACAGCAGGAGTCCGCCATGCAGATCAAGAGAAGCGGTTCCCAGCCCTCTGGCAAAGGCCCGACCGACTGGTTTTCCGGCACCGTGCGCATAGATCCCCTGTTCCAGGCGGACGCTCCCGCCCGCGCAATGGGCGCGAGCGTCACGTTTGAGCCCGGCGCGCGGACTGCCTGGCACACCCATCCGCTCGGCCAGACCCTGGTGGTGACGGCGGGCTGCGGCCGGGCGCAGCGTTGGGGCGGACCGATCGAGGAGATCCGGCCAGGCGATGTGATCTGGTTTTCGCCGGGCGAGAAGCATTGGCACGGCGCAGCGCCCACGACAGCCATGACACACTTCGCCATTCAGGAGCAGCTGGACGGCAAGGCCGTCGACTGGCTGGAAAAGGTCAGCGACGAGCAATACAAGGCGCCAATCTAACTTGTTCGCCCATTGACGGGATGGAGTCGACCGGCCCCATTGAGAAACTCCCCTGCAGCCGCTTGCTATTATCGTGGCAGTGAAAACTTCAAGCATCGATATCCTCGAAAGTTCCGAATTGCCCACGGCCCAGGCCCACGCCATCCTGAAGGTGCTCGAACAGGAAATGGCCTCATCCCAAGATATGCTGGCAACCAAAGCAGATTTCACCGCCTTTCAAGCGGTGATCAGAGCTGACATGGTTGCCTTTCAGACATCCATCAAGGCCGATTTAGTTGCTTTTCGCACCGATTTCAAGAGTGACATCGCTGCCCTTCGGGCGGAATCCAAGAGCGAAATCGCCGCGCTTCGGGCGGAAATGAGAGAAGGCTTTTTGGCATTGAAAGCCGACATGCACGCGTTCGAGGGCAGGCTTTCATGGATGGTCTTGAGCAGCTTTCTCGTCCAATTGGGCTTTGTGGCAGGCGCTGTGTATTTTCTCTACGCGCACCTTGGAAAGTAGCCGGACCTGCACCCCTGGCCAAAATCCCCGCATACCCGCCGGGATAGCGACACCCACGAGGAACATTTTCATCAGCCTCACTTAACCCCAAACAGGATAGACACCATGGCCGACACTTCACCCGAAAAGCAGCTGAGCCGCCGGACGTTCTTGCAGTCCGCCGGCGCTTTGGTTCTGGGCGCAAATTTTCTCCAGGCGGCAAGCAGCGCCAGGGCCGCGGATGTCGAGGGCGCGCGTCTCGCGACGCCGAGCGGCAAACCGCTGCGGGGCCTGTTTCCGATCATGGAAACACCCTTCACCCACGACAACAAGCTGGACACCGACGCGCTCGCCGCGGAGGTCAATTACTGCAATCGCGGACAACTTGGCGGCATGATCTGGCCGGTGTTTGCGAGCAGCTGGTCGACCCTTTCCGACGCGGAGCGCATCGAGGGTGCAGAGACCATTTTGGCGGCCGGCAAGGGCGGCAAGGCTGCGATTGCCATCGCGGTTCAGAACATGGCGTGGGACACGGCCACGTCCGTCCGCTATGCGAAGCACGCCGCCGACCACGGGGCGGACGCCATCGTCTCCATTCCTCCGAACAACGGATGGAATGTCAGCGACCAGGCGGTCGTGGACTATTACAAGACGATCGGCGCGGCGACCGATCTGCCGCTGATCGTCCAGACGCGCGGAACGATCAGCGTCGATCTCATGATCCGGATGTTTAAGGAAATCCCGACCATGAAGGCGACGAAGGACGAGGTTGGAGATCCCCTGAAGCGCGTTTCCGAATTGATCCAGCGGACGGACAACAAGCTCGCGGTCTGGGCGGCTGGCGGCGGCACCGGAGACTTGCTGCTCCAGGAGCTGCCGCTCGGCTTTGTCGGCCTGTGCCCGACGCCCCAGTATGCCGATCTGCTCCAGCAAGTGATGGAGCTATACTGGGCCGGCAAGAAGCAGGAGGCCTTTGACATGTACGGCCGGGTGCAGGCGTTCGCCTCAATCCCCGGCGCCACCGGGTACATGATGGTCGCTCGCGGGGTGTTCAAGGAGACGACCAAGTCGCGCCCGCAGCCTATGGAGCCGGAAGCCAAGACATCGGGCGGTGGAGCCGGGGCGGGTGGCGGGGGTGGTCCGGGCGGTCGCCGCAACGCTCCGTTAACGGACGCCCAGAAGGAATCGATACGCAAAGACTTGGATCAGTATCTGAAGCCCTATCTGCGGGCTTAAGCTTAACTCGGATAACAAAAAAAAGGATCAATCGTGAAATCAAGAGACGACGCTATTATTGAAATCGAATCGCCGATGGTCGGGGTCGCCTTCACCCATGAGACCGAAATCGAGCCGATCCTGGGGCGCGGGAAGTGCACGATCTGCAAGTGCGATGCTTACAACTCCGACTCGCAGCATGACGGGCACTGCATCTGCGGCCATCTCGCGGCCGATCACGCATTCTGATTGGTCGGGAGCTTGGTTGGGGTGCCCAATTTAGATTTTCGTGGAGCGGGTCAGTTTTTTGAGGCCGCCTTGGCGATCTCAACGGCATACACCTGCAGGGAGCCCTGCATCTTGGACCGGAAAATGAGCCACTTGTTGTCGGGCGTGAACATCAGGTTGGGCTCGACCCCCGTCCGCTTGCTGTAGTCGTGCTTTGACATGTTGACCAGCCGCTCGGCGGCGAAACGGCCGATCTTCACGTCCTCGCCGCCGGCCTTCAGGGTGGTGGGCTTCTCGTCGACCGGGGTGAAGAGATAGATCCACTTGTTGTTCACCGGAGGAGCGAGCGGCCTCGAGTCGGGGAGGGGCGTCATGTTCGCGACGCCATCCGGGCCGGCTCCGTCGCCCGAGAAGAGCTTCCCGTCCCAGGACACATTGTAGTGCACGGACCACTGTTCCCGGGTGAGGGGATAGCGAAACCGCTCGCCGGTGCGGACATCGATGCCAGCCAGCCAGAACTCGACGGACCGCGGGGTCTGCAGGTCGTACCAGATCATCCGACCGTCGCGGCTGAAAAACTCATGGCCCGCGATCTCGTAGGGCATGGTGCGCGGGTGAATCAGGCGGACTCCCGTGCCGTCCGTATGGATGGTCCAGATCCTATCGACCTCATGCCAGGCGCCCTCGTGGCAAAACAGGACCAGTCCGGGATCGGTCGGGGAGGACTGGATGTGGTTCAGGTTGTCGTGGCTGGGAAAAAAGGTCTTCACCGCGCCGGTCCGGATGGCGACCGTGAAGAATTGCAGCATGCGCGGGCCGCGGCCGCCGCGGCGTTCGCGGGGAGCGCCTTCGGCGGGCGGCGTATCCTGGACAGGCGGGGTCGCCGGGCCGCGCCCCGCCAGGTCGGCAGGACCGGGCACACCCGTCTTCCCGATGATCAGGGTCTCGTCGGCCGATACTCCCCCGAATTCGCCGGTGAAGGGCAGCTTCACTATCTCCCGGGTCGCCTTGGTATCCACGTTCGTCGCGTAGATGACGGTGTGGCCGTCTATGTTTCTTTGATAGTAGACCGTGCGCGTCCTGCGGCCGACCTCGATGCCGGCGCTGCTGCCCATGCTGTAGCGGATGCCGGGCGCGATGAGTTCGATCTCCCGCGTCTTCAGGTTGACCGTGGACAGGCCGCCCGGCGTCACGATGATCATCTTGTCCCCCTCGGGCGTGAAGGCGTTCTGATGAAAATAGAGGCTGGCGCTGCCGGGTTCGCGCGACAGCCGCACGATGCGATGGCCGGTGTCCGGATCGATCCACTCGGCCGGGGGCGTTGCCGGAGTGTCGGCGGCGAGCGCGCGGGAGGCGGCTAGGGCCAGGACGGAGAGCAGGGAATGGGAAAGGCGCATGGGGGTGGTAGGCTAACTCAAGTGGGGATTGCTTCGGGGTCACGCGAGACGAGCCAAAAAGCCGTTTGGTTTCGAGGTAAAGAAGGGCACGGGCCGCCGGGGCGACGATCCTATTCGAACCGGCCGTGCGGTTGCATTCCGCGCTCGAAGCTGAAACAAGCTTTGCACCCCGCCATGACGACGATCGCAACCTGCTCAAGCATCGATGAGGCCCAGTTGATAAAGTCGCTGCTCGATGCCGCCGGAATTGCGGCATTTCTTCCGGAAGAGATGACTGCGAACAGCGCGCCGCAGCTGGTGTTCGGATCGGGCGTGCGCGTGCAGGTCGAGGACGAGGATGCCCCCGAAGCGCGCCGCATAATCGAGCCTCCTCGGGCTTCGGGCAACCCGGCGTGATTTGGATAGGCAAATTCGCGCCATGGGCGGCTGCGGGCCGGCCTATTTTCCAACAGCCCGGGACACAGAGGTATTTCACGTGCGCTATGGCCCTGCTCTTCATCGTGCACTGCGTCCATGCCGATGTGGTGCTCGTGCCCGGTGCGGTATCGGTGCCAGGCGGCGGGATTGTATCGCTAAGAGTGATGGTTACGAACCCAGGCACCGGGCTGTTGGTCTGGCCTGTGAAGAAGTCACTCGCCGGAAGGCTGCATTCCGGATCCTCCCGATCTGAGGATGTCCTGCTGACGACGAACGCGCCGGAGGGCGCGCTCACCGTACAGCCGGGCGGTTATGTTCAGTTGGCGTATCAATTTCCGCTGCCGGCAGGCATGGCCGGGCCCGTCGTCCTGGAGCTGACCCAACTCGGGGCCCAGCCCGTGATGTTTTCCGTCCTTGAACGGGACGACGCCGCCCGAGCCAGCGAAGCCGTAGCCCAGAATTCCCGAACCAATCCTGAGCAGATTGCTCACGAGACCGCGCTGCGCCGGGGCACGCGGCTGCTTCCGGGCCTGTCCCGGTACGAGCCGAATTATTTCGCGATGGGCGGCAGCGGAGGCCTCAACTCGAAGTTCCAGCTGAGCCTGAAATTCCAGCCCTCCGATCTGGTCCCGTTCTATTTCTCCTATTCCCAGACGACCCTCTGGGACCTCCACAAAAACTCCTATCCGTTTCACGACACGTCCTATCGTCCGCGGATTTTTTTCCAGAAGGATCTGCTTTGGGTCTCCAAGGACAACAAGGTCTGGTTCGGGCTGGAATCCGGTCTCGGCCACGAATCCAACGGGCAGGCCGGCGTCCAGTCGCGGAGCATGGAGGTCTACTATGCGCGCCCGCGCCTCGACTGGGCGGCTCCGGGCGATTTCCTCTTCTTCGTATCGCCGATGGTCTACGGGTATTTCGACAAGGCCCAGAATCCAGACATCGCCGACTACCGCGGGCATGCGGACCTGCAGATCGGCGTGACGAAGAATGGCTGGCGCCTGAACACGACCCTGCGAAAGGGGGACAAGGCCCGTTACGGAAGCGTCGAGGTCAATGCGATCCTGCCCCTCCGGTCGAGCGACAGGCTTTTCGACGAGCTCGGCGCCCGCGGAATGAACGGCTACTGGTTCGTGCAGTACTTCGACGGGTGGGGCGAAACGATCCTGGACTACAACCGCAAGCTGAAGGCGCAGTTTCGCACCGGCCTGATGATAGTTCCGTAAGATGCGGTCCGCGATGCGGCCGGGCAGCGGGCCTGGCTCCGCTGCCGGCTGACAGGCACTTTTTTGCCCGCTTTTGATCGCAATGGGATAATTGCGGGCTTGGACTGGCTGCACCCGAATGAAACAGCCGGCCTCCGGGATCGACAAGCCCCCAGTTGCGCTGGGCGCGCGGTTTGCCGCCTTCAAACGGCTGCCGCCGCTCTTCCGGATTGTTTGGGAGACAAGCCCGGTGCTCTGCGCGGCGACGCTCGGTCTTCGGGCCATCGTGGCGTTTGTTCCGATCACAAGCATGATCGTGGCCAAGCGCATCATCAACGACGTTGTCGCCACGATCAGGCACCAGCCTCTGCCGGCGTCCGACATTTGGGTCATGATTGCGCTCGCCTTTGGGCTGACCGTCGCGGCCGACGCACTGGCGCGGATGATTTCGCTGACCGACAGCCTTCTGGGGGAGCGCTTCAACCATCGCATGGACGCGATGATCATCCGACACGCGTCGTCCCTGGATCTGGCCTCGTTCGAGGATCCCGTATTCTACGACAAGATGGAGCGCGCGCGCCAGCAGGCGCGGGCGCGCGTCGGCATGCTCGTCGCCGTGGCGACGATGGGGCGCCAATGCATCACCCTGATCACGATGATGCTGGCGGTGGCCGCGTTCGCGCCCTGGCTGCTTTTCCTGATGGCCGCGTCGGCCGTGCCGGTTTTCGTCGGCGAGACCAAGTTCGCCCTGCTCAACTACTCGCTCCTTTTCCGCCAGACGCCCGCCAAACGGGAACTCGACTACATCAGGTATCTCGGAGCCAGCCGCCAAAGCGCGAAGGAAGTGAAGATCTTTGGGCTCGGCGACTACCTGAGCCGGCGCTTCAAGCTGGTTTTCGAATCGTTCCATGAGGAAAACCGCGGATTGGCGGTGCGTCGCGCCAGCCACGGAACGCTCATCGGGATCCTGCCGAGCTCCGCCTATTACGGCGCCTACGTCTATGTCGTACTCAAGGCCCTTCACGGAGCGCTCAGCGTCGGCGGCCTCAGCATGATTGCGAGCGCCTTTTCCCGCTCGCGGGACATCATGGAAAACATGGTGGCGCAATTCGTGGATGCGTCCGAGCAGGCGCTCTATTTGCGCGACCTCTTCGAGTTTCTGGACGCACGCCCGACGCTGGTGCCGGGGACCCGTGCGGTGCCCAAGGCGGCGAAGCAGGGCTTCGAGTTTCGGGACGTTTCCTTTTCCTATCCCGGATCTTCCAAGAAGGTCATCGACCGCCTCAGCTTTTCCCTTCGGCCTGGGGAGAAGATCGCCTTGGTCGGCGAGAACGGAGCTGGCAAGACGACCCTGACCAAGCTCATGGCCCGCCTGTATGAGCCGACTGGGGGCCGCATCCTTTTCGACGGCGTCGACCTCCGTGAATACGACCCCGACGGACTGCGCGAGGCGATCGGCGTCATCTTTCAGGATTACATGCGCTATGACATGCCGGTGAGCGCGAATATCGGCTTCGGAAGGGTCTCCGAATTGGAGGACCGGGCCAAGATTCGCCGGTCTGCGGAGAGAAGTCTGGCCGCTGAGGTGATCGATAAATTGCCTCTGGGGTACGACCAGATGCTGGGCCGCCGTTTCGAAGGCGGCGTCGACCTGTCGATCGGCCAATGGCAAAAAGTGGCGCTGGCCAGGGCTTACATGCGCGATGCGCAGATCCTCATCCTGGACGAGCCCACCGCCAGCCTCGACGCACGCGCTGAATTCGAGGCCTACAGCCACTTTGTCGACCTGAGCCAGGGCAAGATGGCTGTTCTCATTTCCCACCGCTTTTCCACGGTCAGGATGGCGGACAAGATTCTTGTCCTGGACCAAGGCCGCCTGCTCGAAAGCGGCAGCCACGACCAGCTTGTCGCCCAGGGGGGCAAATACGCCGAACTCTTCAGCCTCCAGGCCGCGGGCTACCGCTGAGCGCCGGCCGTTTTCATCCGGGCCGGCCTTTCAGGGTTTTTGCGCCTCCGCAACAATGGTCTCATAGCGATTGTTGGAATCGCCGATCAGCCTCCCATGGCCTTCAAGATCCCGAAGCGCGGGATCGTCGCTCTTTCCCGGCTCGAAGAAGGCCACGTCCGTGAGCCCGACGGTCTCCAGGCTCGAGCGGAGCGTTTCGGCGTCATAGACGAAGCGATGGCCAAATCCGTGCATGAGCCGATTCATGACATGGCAGGGTCGGGCGCCTGTTTCCGGCAGCTTGTTGAAGGAGACGGCCCAGTCCATGTACCTCTGCACGTCGGCGTCTCCCGGCCGGGTGAAAAGGGCGACGAGCTGCCCAAGGTCCGGCGTCGCAATCCTCACCCGCCCGTTCGGCTTCAGGATCCGGAGGATCTCCTCCAGGAGCCGGAATCCCTTTCGATAGGTGATATGCTCGAAGAGATGCTCGAGAAAGACATAGTCCCAGCTTGCGTCCGGAAAAGGGAGGGGCTCGGTGACGTCCAGATGACTGATCTCTGCCGATTGCGGCGCAAGATCAGTGTTGAACCACCCGGGAATGGGATTCTGCCCCGCTCCGAGATGCAATTTCAGCTTCGGCTGCGATTCCATGTATCCGGCTGGTGCCCCGCCTCCCTTGCCTAGCATTTCAGAACTCCGTCAATTGGCGCGGGCTGTTCATGCTCGAAGCCCGTGGACTCCAGCAGATCCTGCCAGCCCCGCGCATCGCGCGGCGGCAATTGACAGAAGTCGAGCAGCTCATTGAACGCTTCATGCTCCGAGGTGATCCGCTCGAACGACACCGTCAGGGTCCCGCTCCACCTGTCCATCCAACAGGGCCGGGTGTACCGGTCTCGGATCCACTGGGTCGCCAGGTTGCGAAACCAATGGCCGGATCGCGATATTGCGGGCCGCCTTGGAACGCACTTTGTCAGCACGATGGCTCGCGCCCCAGGAAAGACTCTCTTCCAGACTGGGTAGGTTATGCTATTGCGCGGATCCTTCCATCCCCATCCGCCGCAGGGGACGTCGCCCCCCCAAAAGTCCGACAGGAGGCGGTTCCGGTCGATCGCCTGCGCAAAGCCGGCTGCATCCTCCTCCGAGCCGAGGGACTCGATTGCTTCCTCCACGGCCTCGTCCATCATTCCCTTCTCGTCGCCGAATCGCGCCAGGATCTTCCGGTTTTCGTCGAGAAATGCGCGGGACTCGTGGTACTTCCTTGCATCGGGCGGCCCCGCATCGGCGCCTACGAACAAGCCCGAGTGGCGCAGCAGCTTTGCCAGATACGACGTGCCGCCGCCGTGGCAGCCGCAGATCACTATCGGGAAGCCGCCATCGCCGTGAGGCTCGTCTGACGGAACCGGGTCTCGTGCAACATTCATGGGGCCGGCCGTCGAAGACGGGTCAGACCTTGGCCTGGCTCCCGGCGAATGCGCACGGCAGGGACGAGGTGCGCCGGAATTCGAGCGTGGCCTTCATGTCGTAACAATGCCGCTCGTCCAGCTTATAGCTGCGAAGCAGGTAGAGCGAGGCGCATGCGCCCAAAAAAGGGAATGCGAAATAGGCCAGCTGCATGAGCCGCAGAGTCGAAGGAGGCTGGGCGCCGCCCAATTTGGCGTTGAATCCGATCCACACCAGGACGAAGCCGGATATAAGCGTCCCGACCGAATTGCCCACCCGGTCGAACCAGCCGAGGACCGCGGAGTACGTTCCCTCCCTCCGCGTTCCCGAGACGATCTCGTCATAGTCCGCGACATCGGCCAGGCAGGAGTTCGCCAGCATGACCGAACCCGCTCCGGCGGCCCCGTTGGCCACGTAAACGATGATCTGCCACCACGGCATGCCAGGTATGTAGACGAAGAGCTTGGCGACGCTGCCGACGGCAAGGATCCAGGCCGCCGCCGAAAGCGCCCGCCGTTTGCCAAAGCGGATCGCGCACGCCCGGAAGAAAAAGAGCGAGAGGATGGCGGCGACCTGGAAGACGGTTCCGTTCCAGCCCTGCATGATGGCGGCGCGATGTATGTCGCCTCGGAAAATGTAATAATAATTCAGGTACAATCCCAGGGAGCTGACAATATTGTAGCTGAACGTGAAAATCGTGCGGGTCCCGACAATGACTATGAACGGCCTGTTTCTTAGCGTAGCCTTAAGCGTCTCCGGAATCGAGGCGGGATCGCGCGTTTTCGAGATGCTCGCGTACAGCCGCTCGCGATTCACGGCAATGGGGAACAGGGCGGCGACGAGCAAAAACGCGGCGAAAATAAGGGCGAAATAGTGCAGCCCGGTGATGGTGCCGTGGAAGACTTTCAGCTGGGTGAACGGGAATATCCATTGCACGGCGATCGAGATGAAAAACACCGAGACCTGCGTGAAAGTGTTCAGCCTAGTCCGCTCATGATAGTCGCCGGTCGCCTCCATGATCAGCGCCGAGAGCGGTACCGCATAGAATGCATAGACGGTCAGGAAGAGTAGGGACGTCGCCAGAAAGTACACAACCAGCTGCGAAGGGTTGAGCTGGGCCGGGAAAAACCATATAAGGATGAAGAAGCCGACCAGCGGCACGGATGCCGCGAGCATCAGCGGTCTCCGCCTTCCCCATTTCGAGCGGAAATTGTCGGAGTACTTGCCGACAAAGGGGGCCAGCATTGTGTACCACATGGTCTGCACGAACGAAATCACGGCCAGAACCGCCGGACTCAGCCCCAGCGTTATATTGAAGATCGGATTTGTCAGAACGTGGAGCGCCCCCGGCGCGGTGCTCGACGCTATCGATGCGGATGCAAACCCCGCTTTCTCAATCGGAGGAATCCGGTCAGACGGCCTTGTCTCGGTTGCGGCCGATTTCATATGAGTAGGATTGATGCGGAAACCGCCCTCCGGGCCCGGCTCCGCCGCCAACAGTCCGCCGGTCGTCCGTATAGGGAAAGAAGCCCTTGTCCCGGGCGTAGCGGTGAAGGTCCGTCATCGAGCTCAGGCCAAGCTTTTTCAGCAGCCGCGAGCGGTATTTCTGCGGGGTGTTGATGGACAGGCCGAGGAATTCGGCGATCTCCCGATCGGTCGAGAGGGCGCCTATCATCGGCATCAGGGTCTGTTCCCGCCGCGTCAGCACCTTCGAGAGCGCCATGGGATTTCGACGAAGGGATGCCTGTTCGCGCTGGAAGCTTTCGCAGAAATAGGTGCCTCCCTGCGCCACCCGCGCGAGCGCATGGTCCAGGCAACAGAGAGTCGCGCTTCGGGTGTCGAGAAATCCCTGGAGCCGGAATTGCTCGACGCGGGAGACCGTCTGCTCGTCGCAGCGCGAGGAAAGAACGAGGATCTTTGAAATGCACTCGTGCTGCCGCAGGCCCTCGACGAGTTGAAAGCCGTCGATATCGGGCAGCGACAGGGTGACGACGATCATCTCGGGCCTGACTTGGGCCAAGGCCTCCTTCGCCTCGCGGCCGCTCGCCGCGGCCAGCACGACGTCGAACTGAAACTCCTTGACGCAGATGGCGGAGAGCGCGTCCAGCCACAGCCTGTCGTTCAGTATGAGGCCGATCTTTAGAGGGGAAAACGACTGACCAAGCATGGACGGGGTGGGGCGAGTGCGAAACCTGCAATGCAGCACAAAGAATACAATCAAAAAATCGGATCGTGCTGTTATATTTTCATGAATACAAAAGTCTGCACGAAATCCGCGGAGCCCGCTTCCGAACGCGGAGAATTTCCCCCCGCTCTGCGATCTAGGTAGAAACCCCTAGATGAAACTGCGGGTCGGACTCGAATACCGGCCCGAATGCGCGACGGTGTCCTGAAAATAGGACAAAAAGTCGTTTGCTTTGCAGAAAGAACGGAGCCTCGAATGAGGCGTCGGCAGAAATTCCTCCAGCGTTTCCCGAATATAATCGCCGTCCGAGACCAAACGCCCTCGATGCCTCCCTTTCTGCATAACACCTATGCAAAAAAACAAAAAATAACAAAGCGACATAACACACACCATGAGCGACATATTGGATCTGGTTTCATCTGAGCATTCGGCGACGGCCGAAAACGACGGCATGGCGCTGTCGGCGGGATGCTGCTGCTGCTGCTGCTGCTGCTTCAATATCGGTAGCGGTTCGGGCGGCACTGGCTCATAGCTCTGATCGGCTTCAAGTCTCCACATCGGGACTTATTTGCTAACGCGCCGGCATCTCGACCAGGCGTCGGATGCCGGCCTAGCCATGCGTTGAATGGAGCGTCTTTCGACGAGCTCCTGGCGGAAAATTTCCAGCATAACTGTTATGCGGGAATATAGAACAAACGACAGAACAACCAAATAAGTGACATGCTAAACCTAGTATCGTCGGAATGGTCGGCGTCAGGCGAAGGCGAGGGCTTTGCCCTGGCCGCCGGCTGTTGCTGCTGCTGCTGCTGCTGCTTCAACATTGGAAGCGGCAAAGGCGGTACGGGCTCTTAAGGCCGAACAGCTGCAGACTTCCGATGGCGGAGGTCTTGATCGCAAGGTTGACATCCGGAATCACCTCCGGGTGTCAGCCTTTTGACATTTTACACCAAAATGGACACGCAAAAGCTTCCCCAACGTCCCCGGCTTCTTCCCTGGACCCGCACGGTTTCCTCTCCCGGCCGCGTGCTGTGCTATTGCTCGAATCGACTGGTGAAATTCGAGGGAAAGGCCTGCGACAGCCTGTTGCCCGAGCTACTCGCGCTTCTCGACGGCAACCGAAGCAGGAGCGACATCGTCGGTTCGTTTCCCGAGGAGCACAGGACGTCGGCTGAGGAGGCCATGGTGCGGCTGAACGACCATCGACTGCTCCTCGACGGGCCGGCCGAGGATCGAAATGGGGCCACGCATGGGGGGCTCCATTTCATCTGCCTGCCGGAAAGGGCCAATCCGAACGATGTCAGCGCCCGCTTGAAAGGCGCCACGGTCGACGTCTACGGGGCCTCGGGGGTGGCCGCCCGGATGATGGAGCAGCTGGGCGAGCTCGGCATAGGCCGCGTGCTTTTCCACGAGGAGCTGGGAGACGCGGCCGCGCGGGAGAGGCCGAGCCTGGCCGTGGTTGCGCCGGCAGCGCATCAGATCGGAGCGCTTCCGGCCTGGAACCGCGGCGCAGTCGCCGCCCAGGTACCGTGGCTCTTTGCATCGGCCGATTTCGGCACGCAGGGCTTCGCAGGACCGTTGTTTCTTCCGCCCGAGACTGGTTGCTACGAGTGCTTTGCCCGCCGGCGGCAGTCCCACTCGTTCTTGAAGGATAATTTTGATAATCTGGACGGCGGCCTGCGGGCGGGCGACGCCCCGTTTTTCTTCATCGACCTGTTGGCAGGGCTGGCGACTTCGCTATCGGCGCGCTGGCTGGTTTCCTCCGATCCGATCATTCCCGGCCGCTGTCAGGTGATCGACGCCGGCAGAATATGCGAGGTCAGCACCCATCTCTTGTATAAGGTGCCGCGGTGCACGGTCTGTTCCGCGGCGACGTCGATCAGCCCAGTGGCCCCGTGGGGAATCAAGGCGAAAGCGGAGGAGCCTCGGCGATGAGTCTGCGCGATTGCGTTTCACCGACCCTGGGGATCATCGGCAAGCCGGTCGAGCTTCTGAGGGACGCCGACGATCCGCCCTTCTACCTGTATTCCGCGGCCACCGGCGACCTCAAGGGCATCCTTGGATGCGACGACAGGCTGTTTGGAGCCGGTGCCGGCGCCACCCAATCCGAGGCCATGACCGCCTGCATCGGGGAGGCGCTCGAGCGGTACGCCAATCTGACCGGCTGCGAGACCGAGACGAGATTCTGCACCTGGCGCGAACTCGGCGAGCCGACCCCGCATCCCAGCCGCTACGCGCTGTTCAGTGCCGATCAGTACGCGGCCGGAATCGGCATGGTTCCATTCGAGGAAACCTCGAAGGTGGAGTGGATCCGGGCGACCGACCTGCTGACCGGGGAAGGCTCCTGGGTGCCGGCGCAATTGACGCAATTGCGGCACGAATATCGCGAGGGCGAGGAGCGCATAGGTTATTCGACGAGCAGCGGATCGGGCCTGGGCGCCTCACCGCAGCAGGCAATATTGACGGGCTTGTTCGAGGGCATCGAGCGCGATGCGACCATGCGCGCGTGGCTGCTCCGCCTCCGGCCCCCGATCCGGCGGAATCTGACTGTGGCGGACCTGGGCCTGCCGAATGATTGGGATTTTTTTCTCTCGGAGCCCCAATGCGTGCTGTGGGATCTGTCGGCGCTTGTCGGGATTCCGACCGCCATGGCCGCAATCCGGGGCGTATGGCCGGTCACTCCAACCCTGGCCTTCGGGAGCGCCAGCGCTCCCACCTTCCAAATCGCGGCCCGGAAGGCCGCAATCGAGGCCTATCACACAAGGGCGTGGGCGAAATCGCTGATTGCCAATCGGAATGCCTGCGAACCGGATGAAGCCCTGATCAACTTCGAGGATCACGTCTATCTGTACGCACATCCTGCCGCGGCGGCGGCCTGCGATTTCCTTTTTCACCAGGGGCCGGGCGAATTCGTCGCGGAAAACACGGACTTCGTCGCCCGATCGCAGGAGGGTATCCTGGCCGAGGCGCTGCGACGGCTGGCGAGCCGGGGAATTGGCTGCCTGAGCGTAGACATAACCACGGTCGACCTCCGCCAATCCGGTCTGACGGCGGCGCATACCCTCTGTCCGGAACTTTGCCGGCTGAGCGTGGGACTCATGCCTAAATTTCTCGGCAGCGGGCTCCTCGGCGAATTCGGGCGCAGTGGCCGGGGCGGGCCCGACTGCGAAGCGCCCCTCAACCTGGCGCCGCACCCCTTCCCATGAATGCGCCTCCGACCGCCACTCCGGGGTCCCACCAGATCCCAGCGCACCAGGTATTCAACCAGCCGGTGGGCGAAATGCTCGATCCGGCCGAGGAATTCCATTGCGCGTCGAAGTTGCGGCGGAGCACGGCCCTGGCGCAGCTGTCGGGCCTTTCGATGCTGACATTGAGCCCCAGCCTGCAGGCCCGAACGCGCCAGGCCTGGAGGCGGGTGCCGAGCTTGCGGACAATCGCGTTGCCCGATCCGCTGGCATTGACGGGCTCCCTTGGCGAATTGCTGGCCAGGCGCTCGTCGACGGCTGAAGGAGCGGAACCGCTGACTTCCAGCAGGCTGGCCACCCTGCTTTACGCGGGCAACGGGCTTTTGGACAGGACGCGGCCGACGGCGAGCAGGCGGACGATTCCTTCGGGCGGAGGCCTATATTCCACCGACATCTTCGTCTGCGTCCGAAACTGTCCGGAACTTGACCAGGGCATCTACTATTATCATCCCGCCATCCATTCGCTGCTGGAGCTGGCCCGGCCGGATGCCGCGATCGACGACTGTTTCGTGGGGCTTCCCGCCGGAGCGGCGGCATTCCTGATCCTGGCGAGCTCGTTTTGGAGGAGCCGCTTCAAATATGGACTTCGCGGGGTCCGCTTCTCGATCCTGGAGCTGGGGCACTCGGCCCAGAACATCCTGCTGGCCGCGACGGAGCTCCGGATCGGCGCCTGTCCGTGGGGAGGCTTTTACGAGGAACCGCTTGACACACTATTGGGCCTGGACGGCCTCACGGAGGGCGTCTGCTACGCTGTCGTCCTGACAGGTCCGCCGGCTGGCGACTCCAAGACGCATGAATGAATCTTTCAGAGAGCGCTCCTCCTATCGCACCGGCTTTTTCGCTTGGTTTGGGCTGCACAGCGCCCTGGCCGCCTTCATAGTGTGGCGCCTGCACCCTCCGATTCTGCCTGTCCGCGAAAACGCCGCGATCGGCAGCGTGGCGTGGGGACTGGCCGGAGGCCTGGCCCTGCTGCTTGTCACCCTGGCGAACCCGTGGATCTACTTCAAGGCGCTTGGCCAGGTTTCGCCGAGGGTGATCGCTCCGCGGCTGGCCTTCTTTCTGATCAATAGCATTGCGGAGGAGATCGTGTGGCGGGGCGGACCGCTGAGCGTCCGTGCGACGGTTCCCTTTTTTGCTGCCGTCATGGTTTCAACGATCGGATTCGCCGCCTTTCACATCCTGCCGCACGGCTTGCGGGGGTTTCGGTTCCATATCGGGACGGGCATTTTCTTTTCGGTCCTGGCGTATGCCACGGGCGGAATCCTCGCACCCGTCATCGCTCACCTTGCGTACAACGCGGCCATGCTGGGAAAACCGATCCTGCCGGATCGATCGAGCGCGGCTGCCGCGCCCTGTTCCTAGCCTCCCGCATCCACTCACATGGCTGACGCGGTCATAGAGGTTTCACATATCTCCAAATCCTACGGAAGCACCGTCGGCCTTCGCGACGTTTCGTTTTGCGTCGAAAAAGGGCAGGTCGTGGCCCTGCTCGGGCCGAATGGAGCGGGCAAGACCACCCTGCTGGAAATCATCGAAGGCTTGCGCAGGCCGGATTCCGGGGAGGTCAGGATCCTGGGAGCGCGCGTCTCGAACAACCAGCATTGGGGCGGTCGAAGCGTCGGAGTCATGCTTCAGGAGAACCGCCTGCCGCTGAAGCTCACCGTGGCCGAGATTCTGAGGCTTTTTCGCTCGCTGAGGCCGAACGCGATGCCGCTCAAGGAAATCGTCGACCGGTTTCAGCTCTCCAGGATCCTGTCGAGAAAGACCGAGCATCTGTCCGGAGGCGAGCGGCAAAGGGTGGCGGTCGCCATCGCCGTGATGCACCGTCCGTCCGTTCTTATCCTGGACGAGCCGACGAACGCCTTGGATCCGATTTCCCGGCAGGCGTTTTGGGAGGAGCTCCTGAGGATCAAGCGGGAAGGGTGCTCCGTCCTTTTGGCCACGCATCAGATCGAGGAGGCCGAAGCGATCAGCGACCGGGTGGTGATGCTGAACCGAGCCAGTCTGATCGCGGATGCGACCGTCCGGGACCTGATCGAAGGTACCTGCCCGGGATTTCGGGTGACCTGCCGGGCGAAGAAGGTGGACTCGCTTGGCTCGGGCGACATCGGCCTGGTCGGGCCGGATTGGCAATCCACCGCTTCCGGCTTGTGCGGGAACGCGGCCGACCTTGGCCAGGGACTGGCCAGGGCGGCGGAAGCTTGGGCCACCGCCGGTGCCAGGATCGATTCCGTGGAAGTCGCCCGTCCGTCGCTTCGGGAGGTCTTCTTTGTCCTTTCCGGGGAGGAGTATCGCCGATGAGTCCGCTGCTGCAGCTGTCGTGGGCCTTTGCGCTGCGTCTCCTTCGGGACCGGCTGATTCTCTTCTGGACGCTGCTGTTCCCGGCGGGCCTGTTCATGATCTTTGTGTACGCATTTGTCGGCCGCGAGCAGTCGGGTGCGTTCATTTCGTCGGGAATCGTCGACCAGCTCGCAAACGTCGCGGTCATGAGCGTCGTGGCCAACGGACTCTTTTCGGCCGGAGCCTTCATCGCGCAGGACCGGGCCGCTGGTGTGATCCGGCGGTTCTATGTCTCCGGCTTCTCCAGTTATCAGGTGCTCACGGCAACGCTCCTGCGGCAGGGGGTGCTCACGCTCGTCTCGTCGGCGGTTCTGGTGGCGATGGCCGTCGTCGTCAATCGGGGGAGGCTGCCCATATCGCTCACGGGATTTTGCCTGATATCATTTCTGGGCGCCTCCGCCTATGGAGGCATAGGCCTTGTGGTGGCCGCGATCGCGCGCTCGCCGGAGGCGGCGGGCACCCTGGCGAACCTGATCTATTTTCCCAGCCTGTTTCTTTCGGGGGCCATGATCCCGATGGAATCGCTTCCGCCGGTGATCACCGACGTGCGCTGGATCCTCCCCGGATTTTACATTCGCGAGCTGTTTTATTGGCTCAACCATTATCATGACGGCACCGTGTCGCCTGCCGCGGGCGGCGCGCTGCTGGCCGGTTTCGCCGTGATCGGCTATGCGGCGGCGGCCTGGCTGTTCCGATGGGAATGAGCGCCCGCTTCCAGGCAAGGCAAGTCCGCCGCGGCCGGGCGTACCCCGTCCTGCGGGCGACCGCGGGGCTGGGCGTTCTCCTGGCCGCGGGGCTGGTCCCGCTGAGAGGCCAGACCACCGGGCCGGTGACGCTCATGGATCCCTTTGAAGTCACCAATCAGAATATCAGCATCCTGGGCGGCGACGCCTCGGAGCCAAACACCCGGATGACGGGGGTGGATGTCTACACGACCGCGGGGGCGGCGGGCGACGTCAACCGGGCGCTGGCCATGCTGCCGGGAATGGCGTCGGTCGACGATGGAAACGCGCTCTACGTGAAGGGCGGGGGACCCGAGGAAACCGTAACCTACGTGGATGACATCCGATTCCCCGCCACCCGGCAGGATCTCGCTCCCGCCGGGACATTCAGCCAGACGCTGCGCCCCTACTATCTTCGGCGCATCGAATTCTATCCGGGGAGCGTGCCGGCACGCTTTGGAGACGCGCTTTCGGGAGCCGTCAGCCTGAACACGATCCGATCCGACGCCGATGCCCACCAGTCTCTCGACCTGAGCATCGGGGGCGTCTTCGCCATGGCGCAGCAGCCTATCGGCCGCGAATCCGGAATTGCAGTCGCCGGAGCGGAGACGAACACCACCGAGCTGTTCAAGCTCAACCGCTCGCCCGTCCACTACACCGAGGCGCCGCGAGGGAATGAGATTTTTATCCAGGGGGATACGACCACAAAATCCGGAGTGATCGTCGAGGGGACAGCCTATCATCAGGACACCCGCGAGGGGCTGACGGCTTTGGCAGGAAACTTCTCGGGCACCTATGCCGAAAACGTCTCCACCAGCTTTGGAGCCATTCGGATCAGCGGGATGCTGGACGATTGGCAATGGAAGGCCGCCATGGGGGGAGGCGAGGAAAAGCACGACGAAAGCCTGGGAGTCCTGAACCTCGAGAATCGGACGGATACGGCGGACCTGATCGGGTCGCTTAACCGCGAGTTGTCGCCGAAGACCGATTTCGGCCTCGGCGGCAGCGTGCTCTGGGACGGAGGCCGTCTCGCCGGCGTAGTGCCGGCCACGAATGCCCTGGCGCCGGGGTCGCCTTCAGCGACCCTGGACAACCGCACGCACGCCGCCGCCTACGGGGGCTTTTCGGCGGTACATCTGCATCTCCTGCCAAGATTCGAAATCGTCCCGAGCATCCGTTACGACTGGTTCCAGGACGAGCGCCGTGGGGCGCTGCAGCCGCGGCTGTCGCTCGTCTTTCCGCTCTTTTCGGACATGGTGGGACAGGTTTATTCCGGCCGCCTCGCCCAGCCCCCGAGCCCGAACGAGAAGGATTCGGCTCCGCTGCCGCTGCGTTTCACAACGGACGACGAAACCAGCCTGACGTTGACCCGCAAGAAGGGGCCCTTGGTCCTGCAGGCGGGCGGCTATTACAAGAACTACCGCCAGCTCAACCAATTCAACGACCAGTACATCGCCTCGGGAGGCGGCGTGGGCCAGGCCGAGGGCGTTTGGGCCTATGCCCAGTGGTCTGCGACGCCCGCCCTGAAGTTCTCGACCAGCTATTCGGTCGGCCGGTCCACGCGGACGGACCCGAACACCGGCGTGCGGGCGCCGAGCCGCTTCGACGTGCGCGACACCGTCGTCGAGAGGAGCGACTTCGGCTGGAACAATTTCATCTTCTCGCTGGTGGGGCGCTTTTCCACCGGCAAGCCCTACACGAGCGTCGTCGGGGCGAACTTTGACCCGGCGACGAACAGCTATGACCCGATTCTCGGGGCTCCGATGGCCGCCCGTCTGCCGGACAATTACCGCATCGATGCTGCCGTTTCCCGGATCTGGGTCATCGGGTCCCTGCCCGTCGTCACCTATCTCTCGATCAACAACATCACCAATCACTCAAACACGTTCAGCTACGCGTACTCGGCCAACTACAGCCGGAAGATACCCGGCGGAAGCCTCTTCCTGAGGACTCTCTATTTCGGATTCTCCATCAATCACTGAAAATCAAATCCCATGATTCCATCAAATCCACTCCTTCAACTGGCATGCCTCTTCGGCGCAAGCGTCGTCTTTCTCGCCCAGGCCGGCTACGGACAATCTGACGACAAGGCCGCGCTCGCCCTGATCGAGCGCATCAACGGCACGTTCTTCGATCACGATCACAGGGCCGAGGACGCCCTGAGCACCGCATTCAAAGACGTCAGCGAAGGCACCATGAGCGACGCCTGGAGATACACATACGGGCTCTGGCAATATCGGCGGGGTTCGCTCGTGCCGGCCGCGGACACGACGACCACCGAAGGCCTGAAGCACGCCGTTGACATTCTGGCCAAGGTGCAGCCCGGCCCGTTCAAATCGGAAGCGGAAGGGCTGCGGAGCGCGGTCATGGGCCTGCTGGCCGGAAAGGGGGGGATGGTCGGCGGCATGCGCTATGGGACCGGATCGCAGAGCGCGGCCGCCAAAGCGCTCAAGATGGATCCCGAGAATCCGCGGGTTCTCCTTTTCGCCGGGATCAACAAGTCCCAGACGCCGGCGATGTGGGGCGGCGACAGGAAGGAGGCGGTGGAATTGTTCAAGAAAGCCATCCCGCGATTCGAGATGCAGAAGCCGGATGCGCCGCTGAAATGGGGCGAGGCGGAAACCTATCTCTGGCTGGGCAACACGTACTGGGATCTCAATGACTTCGAAGCCGCAAAGGCCGCATTTCTGACGGCGCTGCGGGTCCAGCCGAATTTCAAGTACGTCGAAAAGAACCGCCTGAAGTTCCTGGCGCTGGACCAGCAGAAGGCGGCCGCTAAGACCGCACCGACGAATTAGCGGGAGGCAGCCCCGCTCTCCAGGTCGAGCCATGACTCCGTTGACCGAAACTCACTACTATTTTAACGGAATCCTGAGATGGAATCTCCTGTGGCCGTCGCCGAACCTTGCCGCACTCGCGCTCGCCTCGGCGATCCCGATACTCTGGCAGTTCGACGTGGGCCGGGGTAGGCGGCCGTTCCTGTGGGCGGCCGCCTTCGCTGTCGAGACGGGGTTGATTTTCTGTCTGGCCCGGACCTTCTCCCGGGGCGGCCTAGTGGGACTCGCGGTCGCCGCGGTCTATTTCGCCCTCTGGCACGCCTGGAGGGCGGGGCGGCTCGGCGCGCGATCCCCGTTGGTATTCGCGTCGGTTCCGTTTGCGGCCCGGCTTGGAGCGGCTGCCGCCTGCTGCTGGATCAGCGGGTTCGCCGGCCGCCTGGCGCCCGCATACGTCGAGAGCGACGGAGCGGTGCTTCACCGACTTGAACTTTGGAGGGGGGCGATCAAGATGGCTTCGACGCGCCCGATCCTCGGCTGGGGCGCGGGCGAGTCCGGCATCATGTACTCGGACTGGTTCCAGCCGCTCGGGCACACCTGGCATTATCTCGGCATGGTGAACTCATACCTGGAGCTGGCGGTCGAACACGGACTGCTCGCTCTCGGCTTCGTCGTGGCGCTCCTCGTGGGACTCGCGACGCTCCCCTTCGATGGGCGCGTGACGCGGGAAGGGACGGCAGCCGCCCAGGGGGCGGCCGCGGCGAGCGTGGTGGCCTTTGGCACCGCCGCCTTCTTCTCTTCGGTCAACGGCGCGCTGTCGGCCGCGGCCGTCGCCGCGGCGGCGGCGCTGCTCGTCGCCGCGCTTCACTTTGGATGTGAACAGCCGGCCGGGGCGCCGGTGTGCCGCGGGTCGCGGCCCATAGGCCTGGCGGCCCTTGTCCTCGTGGCGTCCGTTTGGTCGGCCGGTCGGATCATGCGGTCCGCAGATGCCACCCAGATCGCCATAGACGGCCCGTATGCCGAAATCCGGACGAACGGTTTCCGGGGCAAGGGACGCAGCGTACTCCTGTATCCGTCCGTGGAGGAGTTTGGCGAGGACTATGGACGCAGATGCCGTGAGGTTGCGTCCGGGCTGCGCCCGGGAGACAGGCTGATCGTACCTCTTTTCGAGGGACGGCCGGGGGCGCCACCGCCCCCGGCCGATCTGGCGGTATTTGTCGGAGGATCCTACCTCATCCAATCGGCGACGCTTGCGGCCCCGGGAATCATTGTGCGGCCCTCCGGCCTGCCGGTGCAGCCCACCGGCGGCCTGCCTTCCCTCGTCGTCCTGGCCCCGATGGACTTTTCCGGGGTAAATCGGGCGTGGCTGACGTGGTCCGGAGACCGGGGTGTGCCGGTCATGAACGCGCCCGGCGGACAATACCACATCACGGCCGAGGAAATTTGCGGAATCATCGATCGTGTCCTTTAAGCGGCACAGTCTCTTCGTGGCCGTTCTGGTGGCGGCAGCCGCGCGGCTCCCGGCGCTGCCGCCCTTCCGGCTGGAGTCGGTGAGCCAGGAGGGAATCCTGCAAAGGGCATACGACCTGGGTTTCCTCACCGAGGGAGGCGAAGGCGGGTTCGGGCTGACCCTCGAGCACGGAATCGCTGTCGATTATCTGCGGCATGCGCGGAGCATCTGGTCGGTCCCCGAACTGATGAGCTATTGCGTGCCGGACGCGGACGGCCAGACGGCCTGCAAGCTGCCGGAGGGAGCGCCCTTTGAGTTTGATCGGGATGGAATGCCAGTTGCCGCGGCCCTGGGGCAGGCGCAGGTTCCGGGATGGCATTTGCGGCGCGCCGGAACGCGGGAGTCCGTGGTCGGCCGCGACGACCCGAAGGTCGACTACCGCTTTGTCGACGGCTCGCTGGTGGAGATAAGGCTCCAGGCCGCTTCCTTCGCGGTGTCTTCCGAGGGCGCATGGATACGACAGATCGTGAACCGGCAGGATCACCGGCTTGCTCTTGCGGCCCGCTACGACGACAACGGCCGGCTGGCCGAGCTTGAAGTCGAAGGCATCCTCAATCGCTTCCGCTATGTCGCCGGCGAACTCCGCGAATGGAGCCGAGAGGGCGCGATCGCGCTTCGATGCGCGTACGCCGACGACCTCCTTGCCGAGTGCCGGGATGACGACGGCGACCATCACTTCCACTGGCGGGCCAATCCGTCGGCCGGCGACCGGAGGACGGTGCCCTATGCCTATCCGGTCGAACTGGCGGAAGATGACGATTTTCGCTACTCGACCAGCGTCGGGTGGGCCGGGATCACCCTCATGGCGCGCCGAAAGAGCGACGGAAATTTTTTCCGCGCCACGATCAACCCCGTGCGCAAGCGAATCGTCGAGAGGGACTATGACGGCTCCGTCCGGGTATTCGGAGGAGAAACCAATTGAACGAATTTATGAAGAAGACCACCTGCCTTGCAGTTCTCCTCAGCCTCACGGCCACCCAACCGGCGGCCCGCGCGCAGCCGCTGGATCCGATCCCGATAGCGATTTCGGCGCAAGCGCTCGTCGACCAGGGCGATCGCCGCCAGGACAACGGAGACATCGACAGGGGCATCGCGCTCCTGCGGGACGGCCTGGGGCGATACCCCGACGACCCGCTGCTCCTCCATTATCTCGGCTACGCGCTCTACCGAAAAAGCGAATCGTTGGAGGCCCGCGCGGCGGATCCCCTGCTGCGGGAAGCGGACAAGTACCTGCAGGCGTCGGAAGCCCGCGACGGGCTTGCCGAAACACCGGCCTTGCGCGCGATAATCCTTGGCCAGCTCATCTCCACGAATCCGCGCCACCTGGTCAGCCTGGCCGATGTCTCGGATTTTCAGATGCGGCTGGCACTCAAGCTGGGACCGAAGAACCCGCGGGTCTGGCTGCTGCGTGGAATCGGCGCGATGTACGCGCCGGCGGTCGCGGGGGGAAGCCTCGATCAGGCCCGCCAGTTTCTGCTCAAGGCCAAGGGCCTGTTTGATGGCGATGCCCCCGCAGCAGGCAAACCGAGCTGGGGCCGGCAGGAAGTCGACGCCTGGCTGGGGCAGGTCTACGCGCGCAGGGGCCAATATGAGCTGGCGACCGCCGCCTATGAAGGGGTCCTGCGGGCGACCCCGGATTATTTCTGGGTCCGCGATGTCCTGGTTCCCCGGCTTCGCGATGCGGAGCATGGCCGCAAATGAGAGGGCCGGGAATCGTCACCATGCGCAGAGCCTTCCCTTACGCGGCCGCAGGCGCCCGCGCCTTTGCGCTCCTCGGGCTTGTCCTGGCCGCCGCCGAATCGGTGCGCGCTTCGCCCGACGAGGGGAGGCTCACCCTTCCCGGGGAAACCTACGACGGCCATCCGCTGGCGCTGAAGGACTGGCTGGTGCTCGGCCCGTTTGAGGCGCCGGGAGCGAAGGATCCGGCTGAGACGAATTTTCTGTCCGCCGGCCAGGCGGACGAGGCGGCGATCGACGCCGACGGGATTCGCAGGATCATTCAAGGAGAGCCCGGCCGCAACCCCTGGGGCAGGATGTGCCTGGGCGAGGAGGTCCTGGATTTTCAGAATCTGTACCACAGGTCGTACGGGCCGGGAGCGTCGCCCGGCGCGGCCTACGCTGCCTGCACGGTTGAGGCCGTGAGAAACTGCCGCGTGTACCTGATGTCCGGCTCCTCCGAATCGATCCGTGTCTGGCTCAACGGTGCTCTGATCTGGCGGGATCAGGGAAAGCACGGGCTCAATACGTACAATAGCTCGATCGCCGTCGACCTTCGCCCGGGAAAAAATCTGCTTCTTGTCAAAGTCTCCCATTGGAGCCAGCAGCTTTGGGGCCTCACGGCCCGCCTCGAACCGACGGTCGAAGCGGCCGCGGACGCGGCCTTGAGAATGCAGCGGCAGCGCTATGGCGAGCTGCTGAAGAGGATCGTCCTCGGCCCCGGGGATACCCTCGAGGCCGCGCCCCGCGGCGTCCCCGAAGGGGTCCGATTTCCGACCACCATCACCGATAGCGGCGGCGCGACGATCGCCCGGACGGTTCTGGGCGGCGCGGGCGACCGGTGGGTTCCGCCGGCTACGGTCCCCGAAGGAATCTACTACGCGACGCTTTCATTTCTCCAGGGACAGTATTCGGAACCCTTTTGCATCGGGACTCCGGGCGCTGTTGCAGCCGGGCTGTCCCTGCAAGGGCGCAGGTATCTGGGGGCGGCCGATCCGGTTGCGGCCGATGTCACCGTGCTTCAGCAGCGGCTCGACGCGCTGCTGAAGAGCGGAGCCGCCCAGGAACACGGCAATTGGGAGAGCAAGATGATTTCCGTGCTGGAGGAATACTCGACGGTGCTGCGCGCTCTCGATCATGGCGAGGAGGCCTTCCGGGGCGTTGCCGGCCTCCACTTGCGCGGATTCCGCTCGAAGATCGACGACCAGGTCGAGAGCTACCGGCTCTTCGTGCCCCAATCCCATGGAACCCGCGATGGGGCCCTTCCCCTGGCGATCATGGTTCCGACCTACACGGAGGCCAGCCGCCCGTTCATAGAAAGCGCGTTTCTGACCTATCAAAACGAAGTGGAGCACTTTTGCTCGATTGGCGAGGAATACGGCCTGGCGATTCTTTGGTGCGGGTACCGCACGGAACCCACGGGCAATCCCATCGATTTTGCGCAGATCGACGAGGCGATCGAAGCCGTGGCGTCCGATTACCGAATCGATCCGCATCGGATCACATTGATGGGAATCTGCAGCGGTGGTGCCGTAGCGACCGCCGCTGCGGCCCGGTGGCCGGAACGTTTTGCCGCGGTCGGCCTGCTCAACCCCACCTTCGGCCTCGAGCGTCACACGGCCCTGGGCCTGGCCGACCTGGACCGGTGTCCCGCGATCTACGGATGGCTTGAGCACACCGACGCGACTGCGGAATATCTGAGCGCGGGCCGTATCCCCACCTATGTGATCCACGACGGCGGGGAACCCGGACACGGCCCGCTCGAGAGCGCCGAGGCCTTTGCTGCCGAAGCGGGGAAGGCGGGGTTTCCTCTGAAGTTTGACCGGACGATCCAGATCAGGGAAAAGCACTACGACGGCTGGGACCAGCTCTGCGGCTGGCTGGTGACCCAGTCGCGACCGAGTCCCTCCGTCCGGAGGAGCGATCGGTATTTTCCATCGGCCGCGCGGATCAATGGAATTTCCGCGGTCCTCGCGCAGCGCTTCGTTCTCGTCGAGGGCACCGGCGGAACGGACGGCGACCGGACGGTGATCAAAAGACTCGTCGAGGACTTCCAGAGTGCCTGGAAGCGGGCCTATTTCGTTCCCTGCCGCGTTGTCACCGACAATGAATTCTCCGCTGGAGCCTATGCCGATTCAAACCTCGTCCTGTTTGGAAACGCGGAAACCAACAGCGTCTGGCGCCTGCGGGCGGGGGCTTTGCAGCTCGGAATCGACAAATCCAGGGTTAGGATCGGCGGCCGCGATTGGTTCGGTGGCAATCTGATGGTTGAAGCCGCATTGCCGAATCCAGCGGCGCCGGACCACCCGATTGTCTTTATCGGCGGCAAGGACCTGGAATATTCCCGGCTTGGCGGCATCAATCTCTCGCTCGAAGGCTGGTTTGACTACGCGATCTGGGACACGCACGAAGCCGGCACCGGATTGATCGCCGCGGGCCAGTGGTAGATGCAAGGTCAAACCACCCCTGCTCAAACGCCCTCCGATGCCTTCAACATTCCAGACGACCCCAAAGCCGGAAACCGTGGCGATCGGCGGCGTCGGAGGCAGCGGAACGCGGCTGATCGCGGAGCTATTTCTGCGCATGGGATGCTATCTTGGCCCGGACAGAAACGCCGCCGACGACAACCTTTGGTTCACCCTGCTTTTCCGACATTCGGGAGTGAATCCGTTCGACGGGTCCGCCGAGGAGCTGAATCTGGCCGTCGAGCTCTTTGTCGCGGCCATGGCAAACCCGGGCGCCATGACCCGCGGCCAGCTCATGTGGTTGGAATCGCTGGGTGCCCGCGAGTGCGGTGGAAGGGATCCCGGCTGGATCCGCAGCCGAATCGATCGCATTCGCAGTGCGGGAGATTCGGGGCCCTGCGAAGTTGGAAAATGGTGGGGATGGAAGGAGCCAAACACGCATGTCTTCATCGAGGCTTTCATGAGGAGGCTGCCGAACCTGCAGTACATCCACGTGGTGCGGAACGGATGCGACATGGCCTACAGCGCGAATCGGAATCAATTGGCCCGATGGGGAGGATACTTCTTGCGGGGACCCCATGACCTGACTCCACGGTCTGCCCTGCGCTACTGGTGCGCCGTTCATCGGCGGATGGTGTGCCTTAGGGACGCCAATCCCGAGCGGGTGCTCCTGGTCAACTATGACGAATTGTGCGGTGCGCCCGGCGAGGGCATCCGGCGGATATTGGAGAGGACGGGTACGTCGATCGGCGGGGACGGCCTCGAATCGCTCGTGGAAAGCGTCCGGCCGCCGAGCTCGATAGGCCGGCACAGGAAGTTCGGCTGGCGGGATCTTGATCCCGACGACGTGAACTATGTCGGCAGCCTGGGCTTTGATGTCGCCTGATCGGACGGCGGAGATGAACGAGCCCCTAGCCGCCCACCCGTCGGTCGAGATGGTCTATCTCTACTACGACAATCCGGAGATGCTGCGCGTCCAGTTGGATTGCTGGAACGGGTATCCGAAGGCGATGGCAAGGATTCCCTCTGTCATCCTGGTTGACGACGGAAGCCCGAATGCGCCCGCGGTCGAAATCGTGCGCCGCCACGGATGCGGCGTTCCCATCAGGGTGTTCAGGATCAAGGAGGACATTCCTTGGAATTTTTCGGGGGCGCGGAACCTGGGATGCCATCAGGCGAACGGCTGGATCTACGTTTCCGACATCGACACGCTGCTCTATGAAAATGACGCCAAGGTCCTGTTTGAGGACCGCCCGCTGGAAATGGGGAGATTCTATATGCCGCGCCGGGTGCGCCTTCCCGACATGGCGGATGAGCGCCCCGGCATCGTCAACCTGCTCTTTCACAGGGAAACATTCTTTCTGATCGGCGGCTACGACGAGGATTACGCGGGCCATTATGGACGGGAGGAGACGGATTTCTTCGACCGCATCCGCCGGGGAGCCCAGAAGGTCAAGGTGGACGAGTCCGTGATCCGGGTGATGCCGCCAACCCTGGTGCCCGACGCCTGCACGCAGGGCCGGAGCCGGGACAGGGCGAGGAATGTCGCTCTTTACGAGAGGAAGCTGGCCTTGGGATTCCCGGCTCCGGCCAATCCGCTGAGATTTTCGTGGGAAAGGGTCTTGTGACACCGGGCAGGGGAGGACGGGCGGTCCAAATCGCTTGCAACGGATTCCGCATGAATTGACTGTCGGTCGATTCCCTTCGATTCGATCCGCCCAGCGAGTTCTTCTCCAAGACATATGCTTACCAGAGCTTTTTATCCGAAGTGGATTGCCCGCCTTTGCCTTCCCCTGCTGGCGGGCGTCCCATTGCATGCGCAGTGGAAATATCCGCCGACGAGGACGGTGGATGTCGCGGACACCTATTTCGGCCGGACGTACGAGGATCCGTATCGCTGGCTTGAGAACCTGAAGGCTCCGGATGTCCAGGCCTGGTTCAAGGCCCAGGCGACGCTCACCGACGGCCTGCTTGCCAAGATTCCGGGAAGGGACGCCCTGGTCGAGGAATGGACGGCCTTGGACAAGCTGAAGCCCGCGGGATACGGCGATATCGTATTCGAGAATGGTCGGGTCTTCTACAAAAAGACGCTCGGAGGCGAGAACATCGGAAAACTCTGCTTCCGCGAGAGCTGGAACGGGGTGGAGAAGCTCCTTTTCGATCCGTCGACCTACAAGGCCGGCGTGAAGACGACGATCCAGACGATTCTTCCCTCCTATGACGGGAAATACGTTGCCCTGGGGCTCTCGGCGGGCGGGGCCGAATTTTCGGAGATACGCGTCCTCGACGTGGACCGCGGGACGCTGCTTCCGGAGAGCTTCTACCCCTCCTACGGACCGATCGCGTGGATGCTGGACAGCAAGTCCTTTTTCTACGACGCCGGAAAGACGACCGACCTCAAGAGCCTGCAGATCGAGCTGAACCGGAAGACGCGCCTCCACAGGCTCGGCGCCGACATCGCGACGGACATCGACTTTTTCAGCGACGAGAGCAATCCCGAGCTCGGAATCGCGCCCAAGGAGTTTCCGGACGCATCCGTCGACGAGTCCTACCCGGGCTATGTCTTCGGGGGATTGGGCACCGTGCAGAACGAGCTGAAGATCTATTACGCCCCCATCTCCGAAATCGGCCATGTTCCGCTCAAGTGGAGCGTCCTTTGCACGCCTTCGGACAACCTGGTGCGTGGGCTCGAATTTCACGGCGCCTACGCCTACGCCGTGACCCACACGAACGCGCCGAAGTACAAGCTCGTCCGGACGAGCGTCGCGCATCCGGACTGGAATCATGCCGAAACCATCCTTCCGGAGGGGCGGGATACGATCGAATCCATCACCAAGTGCAGGGATTACCTGATTGTCGTCTATTCGAACGGCGTTGTATGCCGGCTGGTGAAGCTGGATTTCGTCACGGGAAAATCATCCGAGATCGCTCTGCCTTCTTCGGGCACCGTCATGGTCTCCTGCCCGGACTGGCACACCAACCGCTGTCTCGTCTCCATCGACTCCTGGATCTCGCCGACGACGCGCTACGATTACGACGCGGATGCGGATACCTTCGAAAAGAGCGTCTTCAACACGGCAATCGCCTATCCCGGCTTCGAAAACCTGGTCACCGAGGAAGTCGAGGTGCGCGGCTACGACGGGGAGATGATCCCGCTCTCGATCATCCGCGAGAAGGGGCTGGTTCTGAACGGAAACAACAGCTGCGTCCTCGAGGGCTACGGGGCCTACGGAATCAGCTACACGCCGTTCTTCAGCATATTTCGCTCGATGGCCCTTCGCGGGGTCGTGATCGCTTATGCGCATCCCCGGGGTGGGAGCGAAAAGGGCGAGGCCTGGTACAAGGGGGGCTACAAGACGACCAAGCCGAATACCTGGAAGGATTTCATTTCCTGCGCCGAGTACCTTGTCAGGAAGGGGTACACGAGCCCGCAAAGGCTCGGCGGCGTGGGCACGAGCGCGGGGGGAATCCTTATCAGCCGCGCGATCACGGAGCGGCCGGACCTTTTCGCCGCGGCGGTTGTCAACGTCGGCTGCGCGAACGCCATGCGGATGGAATTCAGCCCCAACGGGCCCGTCAACACCCCCGAGTTCGGAACCGTCTCGGATCCCGTCGAATGCCTCGCCCTGTACGAGATGGACGGAGTCCAGCATGTGCGCCAGGGCGTCAAGTATCCCGCGGTCCTCGGCGTCGGGGGATGGAATGATCCTCGTGTGGCCGCATGGGAGCCCGGAAAATTCGTGGCGGCCATGCAGAACGCGAGCACGTCGGGGAAGCCTATCCTCATGAAGGTCAACTACGACGACGGGCACTTTACGGAGGAAAAGACCGTGACCTTCAAGAACTTCGCCGGCCAGTACGCGTTCCTTCTCTGGCAGACCGGCCACGAGGACTTCCAGCCGGCCAACTGATCGGGTCGGGCGCGTCAGGGCGACGCCTTCGCGACTTCGACTCCGAAGACGTAGGTGGGCCCCAGCATGTTCGAGCGGAAGACGATCAGCTTCTGGTCGGCAGTGAAGATCGGGTTCGGCTCGAGGCGGTAGTTGTGCCGGGACATGTTGGCCAGGCGCTCGGTCTTCAGGAATCCGGGCCGGGCGAGGTTTGCGCCGTACGTGCCGCGGTCGGCGATCGCGATGGGGCGGCACAGGACGATCCACGGATTTCCCGTGTCCCCGTCCCCGCAGAAGAGCGTGCCGTCGGGTGATATGCCGTGGTGGATTGAGGCGGCGTCGGCCCCGTAGGAGTACATGAGCCGTTCCCCGGTGACCACGTTCTCACTGGCCAGGAAATTGACGCCCATGCCGGTCGGATAATGGAGCTGGTACCAGATCGTCCGGCCGTCGGGGCCCCACCATTCGTGCCCTGCTATCTCCATTTGCAGGGTCCGCTTGTGCACGAGATGGTTTTGGGAGCCGTCGGTGCGGATGCTCCAGATCCTGTCCACGAGCTGCCAGGGCCCCTCGTGGCAGTACATGAGCAGCTGCGGATCCGTGGGAGAGAACTGCAGGTGGTTGATCCAATCGTTACCCGTGATGAGCGTCCTGCTTGTCCCGGTCGCGAGATCGATCGTGTAGAGCACGATCGGCAGCCTCGCCGCAAAACGCTCTGCCATCAGCGGGCCCTTCTTTGGGTCCTGCTCGAGGGGATCGACCTGGGGCGTTCCCGGGAAGGGCATGCCGGCCCTGCCGCCAAAGGATGGCGGGTTGCCGAGGACATACGTTCCCGCGGCGAGGGTCTCGTCCGAATTGATCGTGAACAGCGGGCCCCGGCCGGGCAGGACCGCGAGCTTGCGGGTCTCGCCCGTGTCGACGTTCGTGGAGTAGAGCGTCTGCTCCTCTCCCTGAGTTTTCACGTAAAAGACGGTCGGAGTCTTCCGGCCCATGCAGATCGTCCTCACGGGACCGGGGACCACGAGCCGGGTCCGGCCTGTCCGGAGATCGATGACGTGGCTGCTGAAGTCAGCCGTGGTGGTATAGACCATTTCATTGCCATCGGGCGTGGCGCAGCCGTCGTTGAAGTACAGGCTGGCGGAGCCGGGCTCGTCGGTCAGCCGGATGATCCGGTGCCCCGTGCCGGGATCGATCCAGGATTTCGGCGGTACCTTGTCGCCGGCCGCGGGCGCGTCGGCGCGCACGTGGGTTGCAAGGCCGATCGAGAGCAGGAGCGCGGCACAGAGCGCGAAATGCGGCTTTACCAGGGTCATGGGGGCAGGGGGGTTGGGTAACCTACCGAGCCAGACGGCTGGCGGAGCCGTTGGTTATGCCGACTTTGAACTCTCAGCCCAAAGTCTTTTCAGCCGCGGGGTCGAAAGGCGAACCCATCGGTCATCACAAAAATGCCCATCGCCAGAAAAAGGAAGAAAAGTGCGACCCAGAAGAACTTGCTGTGGTGCATCCGTTTCCAATACGGCCGCAGTGGCTTGCTCGCATCGAGGTGCGGTCCCCCATGGTGCTTTATGATGCGCTCGGCGTCGTTCATTGCGGCTATGGGCAGGAATTGTGGAGTGGAGCCCTGCCCCCCCGGAAGCCTCCTTTCCCGGAATTGTTCCGGGGAAGGAGGGACGAGTTGGAAAATGCGGGAAGGGGGAGAAGACGCAGCGGGTTCAGTCGCGCCATTCACCCCTGACCTGATGGAAGTGGCCGTCGTGGTCCTTCTCCCAACGCGGTGCCACCCAATGGCCGTGCCCGTGCGGGGGTCGATCCCAATGACCTCTGGCCCAGACGTAGTGGCCGGGCGAGCCGTCCCAGTATCCGTCCACCCAGACGTAGTCGGGACCGGGGCGATCCCGCTCGACGATCACCTCGTGCCGAGGGGCGGGAGGCCCTTCGATTTCAACTCTGAGAGAGATGTCGGCGAGGAGAGGCGTCCCCGAGAACGCCATGCCGGACACCGCGGCGGCGATGAAGCCGATCCGTCCCGCGAGCTGGAGAGCCGGGCGGCGGGCGGAAAAAAGATTCCCAAAGGACTGTTTCATAGGGTTGTTTGGACCCCCGAAGTCCGGTCGCGTGCCCGATTCTGAGAAAATAGGCGCCTTTCATCGCGGGAGGCGCGGCCCGTGCGGCAAACCATTCCTTTACAGCGCGGACGTTTTGCGGAAAATTTCCCGAGGCAATGGAATTTCCTCGTTAACGCGCCACGGAAAGTCCCCATGGGAAACAAGGTACCAGACGAGCGGCGGGCCACAGAGTACCTGGCCAACGAGCGGACGTTCCTGGCATGGATCAGAACGAGCATCTCCGTTCTCAGCCTGGGATTTGTCATCGCCCGTTTCGGCGTCTGGCTGCGCGAGCTCGGAGCGCGGATCGCGCCGACGGCCGCAATCCGCAGCACGAGCTACTCGCTGCCGATCGGCGTCGCCATGATGGGATTCGGCAGCTCGTTGGCGGTCTTGGCGGCCTGGCATTATCACCGCGTGAACCAGGCCATCGCCCGCGGCGATGTGCGGGCGAGCCGCGGCCTTGTCGTCTCGATAACGGCTGCCGTCGCTTTTCTCGGAGCGGTCATGATCGCCTACATGTTCCTGATCGCCAATCGGCTCTAGCGAAAATGAAACGCACATGAATGCTGAAATCACACCCACTCCAAACGGGCCCCTCAAGGCACACCGGATCAAGGCGCTGAAAAACGCGCGCGGCGAGACCATCGACGCGAGCGAGACGATCTACCTCTGTCGGTGCGGGTCCTCGAAGAACAAGCCGTACTGCGACGGCTCGCACAGCGCGGTGAAGTTTTCCGACAGGCGGCTGCGCAAGGGCGCAGATGCCGCCGTCGAATATGCCGGCAGGGAGATTACCGTGATCGACAACGTCGGGCTCTGCGCCCATGCGGGCTTCTGCGTGGACGGCGCGCCGGACACCTTCTTCACCAAGGAGGGGGGCAAGCGGGTATCCCATCCCGACAATTCGGACGCGGCCACGGTCATCGCGGCGATCCGGCGCTGTCCGTCCGGGGCGCTTCTCTACAAGCAGGGCGGCAAGGTCGTTCACGAGTACTCGGCCGACACGGAGGTGCTCGTGGAGAAGGACGGGCCGCTGCGGGTCCAGCGGGCGAAGCTGGTCGGCGCCGCTCCGGCTACGGAAGACCACTACACGCTCTGCCGCTGCGGCTCGTCGCTCAACAAGCCGTTCTGCGACGGCACGCATGCTGCGGCCGGTTTCCGCGACGGTTCCGAAGGGTGATGGGGAACCGCGCGTTCATCATTCACGGCCGTCTCGGCTACCCTGAGGAGGCCTGGCTTCCGTGGCTCAAGCTCGAGCTGGAAAAGAAAGGCTACGAGGTTGCTCTGCCCGCGATGCCCGATCCCGCCCGTCCGATGATCCGCGAATGGATCGGATTCATTTCGAAACTTGTCGGAGAGCCCGACGAGAAGACCGTGATGGTCGGCCACAGCCTCGGCTGCCAGGCGGTCCTCCGTTACCTTGAAACCGTTGGTGCCTCGGGAAAGTCGGTGAGGAGGACTGTCCTCGTCGCGGGTAGTTATCCGACGGGCATGCCGATCGACGAGGCGAGGGAGCGGGCCGATGGAAACGACGCCATGCTGCCGTGGTTCTCGGTCGGCGTCGACGCGACGAAGGTGAGAAAGGCGGCCGGCACATGCACCGTGATCCTTTCGGACGACGATCCTTACATCCCTCTTGAGCGTGCGATCTCCAGCTATGAGGCCAACCTCCGCGCGAAGATCGTCGTCGAGCACGGCAAGGGACATTTCAATGAGGACGATGGACTGGTCGATCTGCCCGCGGCGCTCGATGCGGTGATATCCTAGCAGGCTTTTGAAAAATCTGCCGAGGCTGAGCATGTGCGCGCGTCTCGGCGGATTCGGCCGGGCAATGCCCGCTGGTGGCATGTTACCTGCTAGTCAACTTAGGTTGCCAATGCGGCAACTCACTCATGGCGACCGACATTCTTCAGGACCAGCTGGCGTTGTTCGGAATACGGCTGAAGGAGCTGAGGCTCGAACGGCGTTGGACCCTCGACGACCTGGCCCGGGAATGCGGCTTTTCAAAGGGCTATCTTTCGCGGCTTGAGTCCGGGGACCGGCAGGCCTCGATCGCCGCCGTCCTGACCCTCTCGGGGCTTTTCGGGGTTTCGCTCGCCTCGCTGTTCGAAGGCGGGAATGCGGAGCCCCTCGTCGTCGTTCGGCGGGGAGAAGGCGCCTTGCACGAGGCGGATGGCCTCACCTGCTGGCCCCTGTCCGCCCGAACCCATCCCCTGAGGCTCCAGCCGATGCGCGTCGTCGTATCGCCGGAGCGCGAGGGCGACGAGCGCCGGCGCCACGATGGCGAGGAATGGATCTATGTCCTTTCAGGCGAACTCACGCTTCTTGTCGGCGGTCAGGCCCACGACCTGGATCCTGGCGACGCAGCCCATTTCGACGCGCGTTTGCCGCACCGGCTGGTCGCGCGGGGCGGCAATGAGGCCGAGGTCCTGCTCGTCGCGGTTTCCGGTGAGAAGCGGGCGCAGGCCCGGCCCGCGGCCGGCATCCATCCCTTTTGAGCAAAACCCCGGGTTCATCTCGATCCGCACACCAATGACAGCGAAGCCAACTCAATATCATGAACGGGGAATCAAACTCACCATCGGGGTCTTCGGACCTCCGGCTTAAGCCCAGCGTCCTCAATTTCTGGGAGCTTTTGGCGCAGAACATTGCGCTCATCTCCCCCACGATGACAGCGGCGCTTATCGTGCCGCTCATGTATTCCAATTCGGGGAACATGAGCTGGCTGTCGTATGCCGTGGCGACGGTCATGCTGCTTTTCGTCGCCTATAACCTGAACCAGTTCGCAAAGCGCGGCGCGGGCACAGGCTCGATGTACAGCTACGCCTGCCAGGGTCTCGGTGTCGGCGGCGGATCGATGTGCGGGTGGTGCCTCGTCTGGGCCTATCTCTTCATCGGAATAGCCGGGACGACCGGCTTCACGGTCTTTGCCGGCAAGCTCCTGGACATGGCCCACATACACGTTCCCGCCATCGCGCTCTTCGGAATATGCGTCGGCTCCTCATTCGTGATCGCCTATCGGGACATCAAGATCTCGACGATCGTGATGCTCGCCCTCGAGGGATTCTCGTGCCTGTTCATCCTGCTCCTCTGCCTCATTGTCCTCGGAAAGACGCAGTTTGCGCCCGATCCCGCCCAGTTCGCCTTCAAGGACGTCTCCATGTCCACCCTGGGCCTCGGGGTTGTCGTGGCCATCTTCAGCCTGGTCGGATTCGAGAGCTCGACCGCCTTCGGCGAGGAGGCGATCGAGCCCCTGAAGACGATTCCCCGCTCGATCATCTGGAGCCTGATCGCCACCGGCCTCTTCTTCATCTTCGTCAGTTACGTCGAGGTGCTGGGCACTCACGGCTACAAGGACACGCTGGACAAGATAGACGCTCCCCTGAACGTGCTCGCCGACAGGTTCGGGGCCGGGATCCTGTCGCCGCTCCTATCCGCGGGAGCCATGTTCAGCTTCTTTGCCCTCGCGCTTTCCTGCATGAACGCCGGCGCGCGGGTCATGTTCGCGATGGGCCGGCACGAGTTCTATCCCAAGGTGACGAGCAAGGTCCACGGCAGCCATGCGACCCCGCACATTGCGCTGGGCGTTATGGCCGCCCTCATGTTCGGGGTCGTCACGGTCTGCCGGCTGCGCGGCATGGACGTCCTCGATGCTTTCAACGATGCGGGAACGATGGGAGCCTTCGGATTCCTGGGAGCCTACTTCCTCGTAACGCTCGCGGCGCCCGGATTCCTCAAGAAGCGGGGGCTGCTGAAGACGAAGGACATCGCGTTCTGCGCCGCGGCCGTCCTCCTGATGCTCATTCCGGCCGTTGGAAGCGTATACCCGGTGCCTCCCGCGCCCGTGAATTACTTCCCGTACATATTCCTTGGCTATCTCCTGATCGGTCTCGCTCGCACGCTCCTCCTCAGCCGCTCCAAGCCCGAGCGCCATGAGGCGATCCACGCCGAGATGGCGAAAAGCTTCGCGGAGGCCTGAGGCATGCAGACCGAAGTCCCGATCCTGGGAAGCCTGGTCTCGATCCACCGTTATCCGGTGAAGTCGATGATGGGCGAGGAGCTCAATTCATCCGAGGTGGGCTCCAGGGGCCTTCGCGGGGACAGGCTCTTCGCCCTCACCGATACGGCGACGGGCAAGGTTGCCAGCGCCAAAAATCCGTCGAAGTGGCCGAATCTCTTCGATTTTCGGGCAGCATATGCCTCAACCCTGAACGGAGGCCCGGTTCCCCCCGTCCGGATCACGCTACCGGGTGGGGGTACCTACGCGAGCGGCGACGCGGGGCTCGACGAGGCCCTTTCGGCGTCCGTGGGCCGGCCGGTTCGCCTGCTCGGCTCGGCCCCACCCAAGGGCACGCTCGAGGAATACTGGCCGGACGTCGAAGGGCTGGCCCGGCGCGACGAGGTCACCGACGAGGCGATCCCGTCGGAGACCTTCTTCGACTGCGCGGCCGTCCATCTGCTGACGACCGCGACCCTCGCGGAATTGAGGCGCCTCTATCCCGGCGGCCAGGCCGAAACGCGCCGGTTCCGCCCCAATTTCGTCATCGGGACCGCTTCCGAACTCGCCGGATTCGTTGAAGAGGGATGGACCGACCGCATCCTCGCCATCGGCGAGGAGGTGAAGCTCAAGGTGACGGGCCCCTGCAGCCGCTGCGTCATGACGACGCTCGCCCAGGGCGACCTCCCGAAGGATGTCGGCATTCTGAGGACCGCCGCGAAGCACAACCAGGCGCATGTGGGCGCCTACGCCTCCGTGGTGCAGGGAGGCACCGTTCACCGGGGCGATGTTGTCCGATTCGCCTCCGGCTGACGCGGCCGGCACGCCTTCATTGGGCTTGAGCGGTTTCCCCCGGCGGGGTAGGGGAACCGGCAGCATGCGCGTTCAATTGGGGCGGATCGTCGTCTATCCGATCAAGTCGCTGGAAGGAGTCGTGCTCGAGGAGGCCCGGATCACCGGGGGAGGAATACTCGAGAACGACCGCGTCTACGCGATCGTCGACGCCCAGGGAAAATACGTGAACGGAAAGCGGGACGCCCGCGTGCACCGGCTGCGCTGCCGGTTCGACGCGGGTTTCCGGGAGGTGTCCCTGTCCGTTTGCGACGCCGCGCCCGGGGGCCAGTTTGTCCTTTCCGAGACGGGACCGCTCGACCGTTGGCTGAGCGAGTACTTTGGGTTCGCCGTGACGCTGAGCCGCGAGTCGGAGAAGGGCTTTCCGGACGACCGCGATGCGTTCGGGCCAACGGTGGTTTCGCTGTCCAGCCTGCGCGCCGTGGCCGGATGGTATCCCGGCCTCTCGCTGGAAAGCGTCCGTCGGCGCTTTCGTTCGAACCTGGAGCTCGAGGGCGACGCCGTGCCGGCATTCTGGGAGGACCGGCTCTTCGGGCAGCCGGGGGAGCTGACCCCGTTTCAGATAGGCGCCGTCCAGTTTCTCGGCCACAATCCCTGCCAGCGTTGCGCAGTGCCCGCGCGCGATCCGGAGACCGGCGAGGCGATTGCCGGATTCCAAAAGGCGTTCATGGACCGGCGCGGGAAGGCCCTTCCGCCCTGGGCAAACGCCGCGCGCTTCAACCACTTTTACCGCTTTGCGGTGAACACTTCCATCCGGCCCTCCGAATCCGGAAAGAGGCTTCGCGCCGGAGATGTCGTCGAGCTGGCCGTCCCGGCCGGTTCCGGCGGGACGGTCTGACGGCGGCACAGCAGGCTCGACCTTGTCCCGGCGCAAATCCAATAATTTGCGCCGCCTTGATCCCGTTCGAACACGCGCTCGTCCTTCTGATCCTGATAGCGAGCCTCAGCGTCCTTGGACGGTGGCTGCCGTGGCCCCAGCTCATCACCTATCTTCTCGGGGGAGTCGGCGCCGCCCTCCTGCCCGTGTTTCCCAGGCTCTCGCTCGACCCCGGATTCTTCTTCCTGTGCTTTCTGCCGCCGCTCCTTTTCTCGGACGGCTGGCTGATGCCGCTTCGCGAATTCGCCAAGGCCAGGCGGCCCATCCTCCTCCTCGCGGTCGGCCTCGTCGCGTTCACGACCCTCGCGATCGGGCTGGTCGCCCATTGGCTCGTGCCCGGCCTTCCGCTCGCGATGGCGTTCGCCCTCGGCGCGATCGTCTCGCCCACGGACGCTGTGGCGGTGAGCGCGATAACCGAGCGCCTTCGGGTGCCGGCGCGGGTGACCACGGTCCTCAGCGGCGAGAGCCTGATGAACGACGCCACGGGCCTCGTCGGCTTCAAGTTCGCCATCGGGGCCGTCATCGTCGGCAGTTTTTCCCTGCGCCGCATGGCTCTCGAATTCTTCGTCCTGTCCACCGGCGGATTCCTCGCGGGACTCGCGGTCGGGTACGGCCTAGGGCGGCTGCGGGATCTTCTGCGCCGGGTGCATTCCAGCGACACCTTCATCGAGATCACGCTCTCCCTTCTGACGCCCTACGCGGCCTACCTCGCGGCGGAGCGGCTGGGCGTGTCCGGGGTGCTGGCGGTCGTGGCGGCGGGACTCTACAGCGGCTGGCGGGACCCGGTCCGGATGGACGCGGAGGCCCGGCAGACAGCCTATGGGGTGTGGTCGCTCCTTCTCTTCTGGCTGAACGGAATCGCCTTTGTCCTCCTCGGCCTGCAGTTCCCTCGCCTCCTTGCGGCCGTGAGCGGTCGCTATTCGCCCTTGCAGCTCGCCGGGTTCACCGCGGCAATCGCGGGTACCGCCATGGCCGCCCGGCTGGTCTGGGTCTACCCCGGAACCTACCTGCCCTTTCTGTTTCCGGCGGTGCGGAGGAAAGAGGTCCCGGCACCGCTGTCATGGGTGTTCGTCGTGGGCTGGGCCGGCATGCGAGGCACCGTGACGCTCGCCGCTGCGTTATCCATTCCCATTCTGCTGCCGGACGGCTCGCCGTTTCCGGGGCGGGACATAGTCATCTTCCTAGCCTTTGGCGTCATTGCCGTGACCCTCCTTGTGCAGGGGACAAGTCTCGAGTCCGTCATACTCAGGCTTGGGCTGCGGGAGGACGAGAACCGGCCGAAGGAGGAACGGCTCGCCCGCATGACTGCGGTCGAAGCCGGGCTGGATGC
>Ga0265313_10000171_pt1 | contig 68612 bp, 63 predicted proteins | sample 4123metaG_FD_203122 | JGI IMG/M metagenome (GOLD analysis project Ga0265313, IMG submission 203122) | Rhizosphere microbial communities from Carex aquatilis grown in University of Washington, Seatle, WA, United States - 4-1-23 metaG | ecosystem: Host-associated > Plants > Roots > Rhizosphere >... | reverse complement strand
CTGGCGAAGCTGTTGCCGCACATGAAGGCCTGCGTCGATCCCGGCTTCGCGCTGGAATTCAAGACCATGACGCCTTCGGTCACGACCGTACATGCGCTGTCTGAATTCCGTTTCTCACGTGAGGTCATCCGCGGCGCGCTCCAGGCCGAGCGCGAGCATTATGACGTGTTCTTCATGAACCATTTTCAAGACGTCGGCCTCTATGACGCCCGTGCGTCCGTGAATATCCCCGTCCTTGGCCTCGGCGAAGCGACGCTGCTGCATGCCTGCACGATGGGCCGCAAGCTCGGCCTGCTTGCGATCAATCCCGCGTTCATTCCGACTCACAGCGAGCAGATTCATCGCTATGGGCTGCAACAGCGCATCGCCGGCATTCGGGCCGTCAACGCCAGTATCGCGGATTACATGGTGGCGTTTGCCGCACCGGCCAAGAAGGCCGAACTGTGGGCCCTGTTCGAGCATGAGGCGCGACGCCTGATCGATGACGGCGCTGACATCATTGTGCCGACCGGCGGCATTCCGATGATGTTGTTCGGCGACGATCCGGACGCAAATGTCGACGGCGCCCCCATCGTCAACGGCGTCACGGTCGTCATCAAAGCTGCCGAGATGGCCGTGAAGTTGAAGCGCTTGGGATTTCCCACCATAAGCCGCCACCCGCAGTCCGGCTTTGCTTTGCCGTCGGCCCAATCGCTCGAGGAATTTCTGAGCCACGGTTGAACAGGCTTTTGAGTATTAATCAGACTCTAGTTTGCCTGGAGTAGCGGCCACGTTTCCGCCGGCTTATCCGGCGGCACTGACGACAGCAACGCTCGGGTGTGGGGATGCTGCGGATTGGCAAAAACCTCGTCGATCGATCCTTGCTCGACGATCTCGCCGCGATACATCACCAGCACACGGCTGCACAGGTGGCGCACGACCGAGAGGTCGTGCGAAATGAACAGCATTGCGAAGCCGAGCTCATCGCGCAGACGCGCCAAGAGATAGAGCAGCTGTGCCTGGATCGAAACGTCGAGACCCGAGACGATCTCGTCGGCGATCAATACCTTGGGAATCTGACAAAGCGCGCGTGCAATGTTGACGCGCTGGCGCTGGCCACCCGACAATTGACCGGGCAGCCGGCCACCGAAATCGCCTGCAAGCCCGACCTCGGCCAGGAGCGCCGCAGCGCGTTCGCGCCGTTCTTGCCAAGCGGCATGGCGGCTGCCGGCTTCCATCGCCTGGGTGACAATGCTGGCGACGCGGCGGCGCGGGTTGAGCGCCGATTGCGGGTCCTGAAATACCATCTGTAGCGTGCCGGCTTGACGCACCCGCTCGCGCGGCGCGGGATCTGTGATGTCTTCGCCGTTGAAGACGATGCGCCCGCCTGAAGGTTGTTCCAGTCCAACCAGCATTTTGGCAATGGTGCTCTTGCCGCTGCCGCTCTCGCCCACGAGGGCGACAAATTCGTTCTCGAAAATGGTAAAGGACGCTTCTTTGACTGCAGTGACCGCAGCGCCGGCGAATAGCCCTTGGCTGGTCCGGTAAATCTTGCTGAGCGTCTGTACCTCCAGGACGCGCCGCTCGCCCATTTTTGGCGTACCGTAGTCCTTGTGTACGGCATCGATGCCCGAGGCGCTGTTAGCGCGGAGGCAAGCGGCAAAATGACCGGTGGCGATTTCCACGCTGGCCGGCTCAACGTGACGGCACTCGTCTGTCACCAGAGGACAGCGCGGCGCGAAGCGGCAGCCGGTCATGTGCTGCAGCTGGTGCAGGCTCGGCATCTGTTCCGGCATGACATGAAGCGCACGCCGCTCCGCGAGCGACGGATTGGCGAGCTGTAGGCAACGCGTATACGGGTGCGCCGGCTTCGACAGCACCGCCCGCGCTGGGCCGCGTTCCAACGGTCGGCCCGCATACATGACGATCACGTCGTCGCATAACTGAGCGGCAAGCCGCAGATCATGGGTGATGAAAACCACCGCGGTGCTGTGCTCGCGCTGCATGTCGGCGATCAGCCGCAGGATCGGCGCGTGCATGGTGACATCGAGCGCCGTGGTCGGCTCATCGGCGATCACGAGGCGGGGATGACTCGAGAAGGCGGACGCGATCAGCACCCGCTGGCACATGCCACCCGACAATTGGTGCGGATATTGCGCCAGCAGGTCCTCGCCACGCGGCAGCCTCGCGGCCGCCAGCATCGCCAGCGCATGCTCCCGCCGTTCCTTGGCGCCGCGCCGCCCGAGCCGCGTCAAGTGCTCGTCGAATTGCGCACCGATCGTGCGCACCGGGTTGAGCGCAGTCATCGGCGCCTGCGGAATGAAGGCGATGGAGCGGCCGAGCAAGGCACGCCGCCGCGCCGGCGCCATTGTCACCAGATCATCGCCGTCGAACAGCAGTGATCCCCCGGCGACGGCAAAACCCGGCGGCAATAATTGAGCGATGGCGCGGCCGATCATGGTTTTGCCGGCGCCGGATTCGCCGACCAGGCCGAGAATTTTTCCCGGCGCGAGATCGAACGACAGATTGCTGATAACCGGCAACAGCGCGCCCTCAAGCCGGGTGGAGATCGTCAGCTTACGGGCCTGAAGTGTCAGCACGGCGTTAGTGCCCGGTTTCCGCAAGCCGCGCGTCGAGCGTGCGGCGCAAGCCATCGCCGAGCAGATTGAACGCGGCGACGGTGAAAAAGATCGCAAAGATCGGCAGCAGCAGATTCCACGGCGACTGATAGATGTTTTGGCGAGCATCCGCGATCATCTGCCCCCACGCGGCCTGATCGGGACCGACGCCGAGGCCGACGAACGACAGGATTGCTTCGACTACGACGGCAATCGCCATTTCGAGGCTAAGGAGCGTTATCAGCAGCGGCAGCGTCGCCGGCAGCACCTCGCGCACGATCGTCTGCCAATGGGTGAAACCCAAAAGTCGCGCGGCGGCCACATAATCGTTTCGAGTCACCACCAGCACTTCGCTGCGCAGCACGCGGCAGAAGCGCGTCCAGTCGACCAGCACGATGGCGAGGATCACCCGATCGAGCCCGACTCCGAGCCCGACCATGAGAATGAGCGAGAGAATGACAGGTGGAAATGACATCCATACGTCGACCAGGCGTCCAATGAGCCAATCGACCACGCCGCCGAAATAGCCGGCGATGTGCGCCAGGATCGAGCCGATGATCATGGCGCCCAGCGAGGCGAACAGCGCAACGATCATCGCGGTGCGGGCGCCGTAAAGCAGGCGTGACAGCACGTCGCGGCCGAGGCTGTCGGTTCCAAGCAGATATTGCGGATCGCCGCCTGAAATCCATGCGGGTGGCGTCAGGATCGAAAGCAGGTTCTGATCGCCGGGATCGTGCGGCGCAATTATGCCGCAGAAGATCGCGCAGAAGGCGACCGCGCCGACCATGCCGAGTGCGATCAGGACCCGAGGCGAACGCAGGGAATTGCGGACGGGATCGGCCATCAGCCCACCCGCAGCTTCGGATTGAGCACGACGTAAAGGCTGTCGACGATCGTGTTGATCAGGAGCACGACGATGCAATAGGTCAGACCGATGGCCTGGATCAGCGGCAGATCGGCATTGCGCACCGCGTCGACCATCAGGTCGCCCATGCCGGGATACGAATAAATCAGCTCGACCAAGAGCGTGCCGCTGAACAGGATGCCGAATTGCACGCCGGCAAGCGTCAGCGTCGGCAGCGCCGCGTTTTTCAGCGCATGGCGAAGCAGGATTTGGCGCTCTGAGAGGCCGCGCAGCCGCGCCTGCTGGATATAGTCCTCGTGGTAGATATCGAACAGGCTTGATCGCAGCACGCGCATGATCGCCGGTGAGAAGGCGAGACCCAGCGCAAAGGCCGGCAGGATCAGATGCTGGCAGGCGCTCCAGAACACGTCGAAGCGTCCGATCAGCAGGGCGTCGATCAGGATAAAGCCGGTGATGTGCGGCTGCGGCAGATTCGGCGACACTTCGCCGGTAAATGGCAGCGCGTGCAGCACGACGCCGAACACGAACAGGAGAATGAGGCCCCACAGAAATTCCGGAATGGAGAGCAACAGGATCGAACCGAGATCGGTGACGGATTCAAACCAGGTGCTGCGCAAGCTAAACAGCAAAAGGCCGCCGCCGAGGCCGAGTCCGGCCGCAATAATCATTGCGACCGCGGCGAGTTCGATGGTCGCCGGCAGGGTCGAGGCGACCAGCGATCCCGCCTCGCGGCCGAACACGATGGAGCGGCCGAAATCGCCATGCAGCGCGTCGACAAGCCAAATCAGGTATTGCTGCGGCAGCGGCTTATCGAGACCCATCTCGCGGCGCTTGGCTTCGATCTGCGCGATCGTCGCCGTTGGCGGCAGCGACATCGCGGCCGGATCGACGGGTAGAAGTCGCAGTACGCAGAACAGCAGGGCCGAGACAATCAGCAGGATCGGGATCGCCGCCAACAGGCGGCGCGCGATCAGCTTGGCGAGAGTTGCGAGCATTTATCGTCATTCCGGGTTGCGGGCGTTTGCCCGCGAGCCCGGAATCCATATTCACGGTCGGTGGTTATGGATTCCGGACAGCCTCGCTGCGCTTGGCTTCCGGAATGACAAACCATGATGAACAGTCTCCTTTCGCCGCACGCCCCAGCATTAGCTCCACCGCAGCGTCTGCGGCAGCACCCAGCCGTTGCCGTATTTGGTGTAGGCGAGGTTCTTCTTGCGTACCAGCGTGAGCACGCTCTGCAACAGCGGCATGCTGGCGCCGTTCTCCACCGCGTAGCGTTCCAATTCGCGATAGCCGGCAATGCGTTTTTCATAATCGGCGACATTGAAAAGCGCGAGCGTCCGGTTGCCGATATCGGCGTCCTTCCACGGCGAGAACGGCATTTTCGGGTTGAGCATGTAGCCGGCGAAAATCTCCGGATCGCCGGTCGCATTGTCCCAACTGTACAATGTGGCTTCTGGCAACTTGTTGCCGCGATTGAGTTCGAAATATTTGGCGTACTCGATCACCTGCAGATCGGCGTCGATGCCGACCTTCTTCCACATCTGCACGATGGCGCGGGCGATATCGTAATCGCTCGGGAACTGACCGTTGGTCGCCGCAAACCCGATCTTGGCGGGCTTGTTCGGGCCGAAGCCCGATTTGGCGAGCAATTGCTTGGCGAGTTCGGGGTCGTAGGGGAATTTGAAGTCGGGCAGATAGCCGGGCGTTCCGGGCGTCGCGAACACCGAGAGCGGCACGGCGGCGCCGCCGTAAAACGCCTTCGACAACGCCGTTTTGTCGATGGCGTGATGCGCGGCGAGACGAACATTCTTGTCGGAAAATCCGAGGTCGGCGCGCACATTGAGCAGAATGACGCGTGTGATCGGATCGAGCTCGGCCGCGAAGCCGGCTTCGTTCTCAAATCGCTGCGCCTCGCGCACCGGTACGTTGAGGGTGAGATCGGCCTGGCCGGATTGGATCGCGGCGACGCGCGCCGACGTGTCCTTGACGATCTCGATTGTGATCCGTGCCAACGCCGGCTTCGGCCCCCAATATTTGTCGTTCCGTTCGAGCACGATGCGCGAATTTAACTCGTACTCGGCGAGTTTGTATGGCCCAGTCCCGATCGGCTTTTTCAGGAAGTTCGCGAGCCCGCCGCTCTCGATATATTTCTTCGGCACGACGTAGCTGCCGAGAAACGCCATCCATTGCGGCGCGGTCGGGTCGGGCGCATTGAATTTCATCGTCGCCTTGGTAGGCGACTCGATGGCGATGTCCTCGACCTTGCGCCAGGAGTTCGCGGTATCGAGCTTGACGCCGGATTTGATGCGTTCGAGGAACGTGTAGCGGAAATCCTCGGTCGTCATCTTGTCGCCGTTGTGGAACGTCACGTCGTCGCGCAGCTCGACCGCCATGCTGCGGGCATCCGGCGCCAGGGTCCAATTCTTGATCAGATGCGGAATGAGTTTGAGCTGCGGGTCCTGGTCGAGCGGTTGATCGTAGACCGCCTTGAAGATGGGCTGAGCGTCGGGCGTGAAGCGCTGATTGGGGTCCCAGGACGGCACGTCGTTCGGCCACGCGATGGTCGCCGCATCGTTGGCGGCGGATGCGCGCGACAGCGGCGCCGCAAGCCCGGCGGTCGTGCCCAACGCCAATTGCAGAAACGATCGCCGTCGCAGCCGGTACGCCATGATGTGCTCCCTCAACCCCTTGGTTGCGCGCGGATTATACCTGCAATTCCCGGGCCGTCATGTCCGCCCGGCGCTTCCTTCTAACGCTTGATTTGAGCTATTTCTGCCTCGCGATCCCAGGCTTTCGCGGTGACGCCGCGGTCGCGGAGCTTGTATTTCTGCACTTTGCCGTTCTCGGTTGTTGGCAGTTCGTCGACGAATTCGATAAAACGCGGCACGGCGAAACGGGCAAGCCGCGGCGCGCAGAATTCGGCCAAACCCCGCTCGGTGAGCGCGCTGCCGGCGCGGCGCACGACGGCAGCCATGACCTCGTCTTCGGCCAATTCGGAGGGCACCGGAAACACCGCGACATTGCCGACATCGGGATGGCTCAGCAGCACCTGCTCGACCTCGAACGAGGAAATATTCTCGCCGCGCCGCCGGATAGCGTCCTTCATGCGGTCGACGAAACGAAAGTAGCCCCCGGCTTCGCGCACCACCCGGTCGCCGGTGTGAAACCAGCCGCCGCGAAACGCCTCGGCGGTCTTGTCTGGCATGGCAAAATAGCCCGTCGCGAAGGCGAGCGGTTCGTCGCTGCGCAGCAGCAATTCGCCGGGCTCCCCCGGGGTGGCGTCGCCGCCCGATGGGCCGACGACGCGCGCGTCAAAGCCATCGCGCACGAGGCCCATGCTGCCGGCGCGGCGCTCGGCCGCGGTGGCGCCAATGACGAAGTTGGTTTCCGTCGAGCCATAACCGTCGAGCAGATGAATGCCGGTTCGCTGTTCGAAGGTGCGATGCAGGTTGGCCGGCACGCCGGGCGCGAGCGCGCAGCGCACCGCATGGTCCTGCTCGTCCGGCGACGGCTCCCTGGACAATAGGATCGGCACCATGGCACCGAGCAGATAGGTGATGGTTGCGCGCCGTTCGATCAGACGCTGCCAGAAACGCGATGCGGAAAAGCGCGGCTCGGCGGCGAGCGTCGAACCGGACAGCAAGGCCTGATGGAATGTGCCGAGTGCGTTGGTGTGAAACAGTGGCAACGTGGTGGAAAGCACGTCGCCCCCGTGGATTTCCAGATTGCGGATGCCGTGAAAACCCCACCAGAAATACTGCGCGTGGGGGCAGCACACGCCCTTCGACGGCCCGGTCGTTCCCGACGTGTACAGGATTGCCAGCGTTTGCGCCGGATCGGCGGCACATGGCGGGATCGCTTCGGCGCGCGGCGGCACATCGGTGATCGAGAGCCTGCCGACCGGCCGCAACTGCAGGGTATGGCCAACGCACCAGATGCGCTCCAACGCTAGCTCTTGTGAATCGATATAGGCGAGAGCGTCGAGAAATTCGGCTTCGATGATGAGAAGCCGAGCACCGGAGTTTCGCAGGTAGTGTGTAAGCTGCGGCCCGCGGGCGGCGACATTGAGCGGCACCGCGATGGCGCCGAGCCAGGCGCAGCCGAGAAAAGCCTCCATGAATTCGGCGCGGTTGCCGCACATCAGCGCCACCCGGTCGCCGGGCCGGATGCCCGCCGCAGCAAGCGTGCCGGCAAAGCCGGCCGCGATGGCCGGCGCTTCGGCAAAGCTCCAGCTCACCTCGCCGGCGATGAATAACGGCCGGTCGCCATAACGCTGCGCCTGCCGCTGCAACATCGCCGGTACGGTGCGCTCGCCGGGCGAAAATGCAGACACCAGGTCGGCGGGGTTCATCGGCGTTTCTTCTTCGCGCTCGCCGGGCGACGTTTGCGGCTCATCCGGCTTGGGCGCTTTTCTCCTCCCCGTTTTGCGGCAAGAGAAACGTCCGGCACCAGCGCCAGCACGCGCAACGGACTGCCGCTGCCTTCCTTGATTTTGAGCGGTGCGGCGATGATGACGGCGCCGGTTGGTGGCAACAGATCGAGATTGGTCAGACATTGCAGGCCGAGACGGCCCGAGCCGTGCATGAAGTAGTGGCAGGGGTAGGGCGGCTTGAGATGAAACGCCTGCCCGGCATCGGTGCCGATCGCTTCCGAGCCGAAGCCCAGAACCTGGCGCTCGTCGACCAGAAACTGCACGGCCTCACTGTCCGGCCCCGGCGTGTGCTGTCCGGTCTCGTCGATATTCTGGTAGGCGACCGGATCGGTGCGCTTCGACCAGTCGGTGCGCATCAGCACCCACGATCCCGGCGGAATTCGGCCGTGACGCCGCTCCCAGTTTTTGAGAAAGCCTACTGTGAGCAGAAAGTCGGCGTCCGCGGCGGATTCGCGCGAGCAGTCGAGCACGCAGGCCGGCGCGACGAAATTTTGCACCGGAATCGTGTCGGTCGAATTGTCGGGCAGGTGCCGGCCGGAAATCCAATGAATCGGCGCGTCGAAATGCGTACCGGTATGCTCGCTGCAAGAAAAATTGTTCCAGTACCAGCCGGGCCCGCGCGCGTCGTAGCGCGAGGCCTCTTCGATGCGGAACGGCCAGGCCTGTCCCATCTCGGGTGGCAGCACGATCTGCGGGAAATCCGGCGACAAGGTCTGCGTCAGGTCGACGATGCGGAGCTGCCCGCCCGCCAGCGCGCCGATCAACTGCGACAGAAGGTGTTCACTCATCGGGAGACCTTAAATCTGCTGCGCTGCAAGTTCGCGCTCCAGCGCTTTCGGATTGTCGCGCCAGCGGGCGAGCCAGTCCTCGGCGATGTCGCCGGGAAAAACGTCCTCGGCGCCGCTCCGCAAAGCCGCGACGATGTCGGCGGCGAGCCGGGCAGGGGCGATCTTCGGCGGCGGCAACGTTTGGCTCCATTCGTCGTCGATCGGTCCCGGAAACACGTTGATGACGCGCACGCCCGCGGGCGACAGCTCGGCGCGCAGGCATTGGGCGAGCGACAGCGCCGCCGCCTTCGACGCCGAATAGGTGCCGTGCGGCGGAAAATTCGAGAGCGCGAAGACGGATAACAGATTGACCCAGGCAACGGCGCTCGACTGCCCATCGGCGCCGCGCGCGCGTATCGCGGGCGCAAATTCCTGTGCCAGCCGCAACAGGCCGAAATAATTCATGTCCATCTCGGCGCGCGCGGTCTCGACGCCGTCGCGAGCCGCAATGCCGAAATTGCGATGGTAGTCGGCGGTGTTGATCAGAATATCGACGCGGCCGCCGATTTCGCCGGCAAGGTCTTTGACCGCGCGCGAATTGGTGAGGTCCAGCGGCACCAGCGAAACCTGGGGGATCGACGCCAGTCGGTCGAAGTCTGGCGGCTTCTTCCACGGCTCGGCGTGTCCGGCCCATACCAGATCGGCGCCCGCGGCGACGACCGCCTCGACTAGCGACTGACCGAGCGGCGTCTTGGCGTCGGTGATCAGGATTTTGCGGAATTTCGGATCGCAGGTCATTTCGCGAAGCTGCCGATCGTCGGCCATGTTCGGGGTGTCCTTTTTCGGAAGCGCGACGAGCGCCGCCTGGCCGGCGCGATCGAGATGAAGCGAGACACGCACCCGCGTCGGCGCCGCCGCGCAATCGCCGTGCAGATGCGCCACGATCAGCGGTCCGCAATCGAGCTTTATGAGGCCGAGCCGCCACGGCATCCGCTCGCGATAGAACAGCTCGTTGCTGTGATGGAGCAGCGTTTCGGATACAAGCTCGCCCGCGCCATCCTGCGCCCGCCAGTCTAGCCGGTGCGACAGGCAGACACGGCAGGCCTCGCGCGGCGGATATTGCACGGTGCCGCAGTCGCGGCAGACTTGCAGCTCGAAGCGGCCGCGCGCTGCCGCTGCCGTCAGGCCCAGCGCGACGCGGCTGCGCATCCCCGGCGGCAAATTCGGCAGGCGCGTGCGCAGCACCGGATTTTTGCGCGGCGGTCGCACCAAGGGGCGTGTCATCTTTGGTTCCCCGCTGCCAGAATGGCGGCGCCGCTGCACAGGCCGCGATCGTAATTGATCATACCGAAGCCGCTCGCGAGACCAAGCCGCGCATCCGCCACCTTGGCGCCGAGCGGCTGCCCGGTGACCTGTCGGATGACCTCGACCAAACCGAGAAAGCCGCCCGCTGCGCCCGCCTGGCCGACCGATAATTGCCCGCCTGAGGTGTTGAGCGGAAACGAGCCATCTGCCGTTAAGGTCTCGCGGCGCACAAAATCGGCGCCCTCGCCCTTGTTGCAGAAGCCGAGATCCTCGATCTGCATCAGCGTGATGACCGGATAGTCGTCGTAGGTCGAAAGCACGTCGATGTCTTCGGGCCCGACTCCGGCCTGCGCGTAAAGCTCGTCGCGATCGAGCGCCCAGCCGCCGCGGTACTGGATAGCATCATCCGGAAAGGCATTGTGCCGCTCGATCGTCGCCAGGATGCGCGCGTAGGGCAGGCCTCGTCTTTCCGCCTCGCTGCGGCGCAGGACTAGAAACGCGTCGGCGCCCGCGCACGGCATGACGCAGTCGTAAAGCCGCAGCGGATCGGCAATCGTGCGCGCGTCGAGATACTCGGCGAGCGTCAGCGGCTTCTTCATCAGCGCCAGCGGAAACTTGAGCGCGTTGGCGCGCTGCGCCACGCAGATTTTGCCGAAATCCTCGCGCGTCACGCCGTAAGTACGCATGTAATAAGCGGTGAGGAAAGCAAAGCTCGCATTCGCGCCGCCCGAGCCATACGGATAGACCGCGTCGCGGGCGAACTGACTGAAGGTCGCGAGATTGAGCCGGAACGAGTTGGTGTGATTGGTGTCGCCGGCGATGCAGGCGACTGCGTCGGCGTCGCCCGCCTGCACCGCGCGCGCCGCGCGGCGCAGCGCGACGACGCCGCAGGCGCCGCCCATCGGAATGTGATCGAGCCAGCGCAACGTCAGCCCGAGATGCTGCGTCAGGCCGACCGCGCTGTCGGGCGCCAGCGTGAAGCTCGAGATGCACAGGCCGTCGAGCTTGTCCTTGGCCAGCCCTGCGGTTTTCAGAAGCTGCGCCAGGGCGCCGGCGAGAAACCAGTGCGCGCCGCGGATCGAATAGCGCACGTACGGCACGGTCACGGGGCAGGTGACCACGACGTCGTCGTAGGCGGCGCGCGCGCGGCTCATGCGAACGAATTTTTCAGACTATACGGCCGCGAATTTCTCATTCGCAAATCCCTGATCGGCCTTGACTCACGCGTGGAACGCCCGCACTGAATCCCGTCATTGCGAGGCGAACGCAAGGGCGGCGCCGAAGCAATTCGAAGATTGTCATAGCGTCATGCTGCGTACGGGAAAAGAGCATTTCGAATCGTTGCGCGACGGCCGTGCCATCTATATCGGCGGCGAGCGCGTCGACGACGTCACGACCCATCCGGCGTTTCGCAACGCCGCGGCGACCGTGGCCGGCCTCTACGATCTCAAGGCCGACCCGGCCAACCGCGACGCGCTGACTTACGAGGAGGATGGGGGCCGGCACGCGATCTATTTCCTGCGCGCGCGCTCGCGGGACGACCTGCAGCGGCGCATGGAAGGCCATCGCCGCATCGCCGATTTTACCCACGGCTTGTTCGGCCGCTCGCCCGACCACGTCGCGTCCTTCATCACCGGCATGGCGATGAAGCCCGACGAGCTGAAGGCGCCGCACGCCCACGCTGACAATCTCCTTTCCTATTACCGCTACGCCCGCGACAACGATCTCTATGTCGTCTACGCGGTGGTGCCGCCGCAGGCCGCGCGCAATCCGGAATTCTATCAGCGGCAGAACATTCCGGTGCCGACGTTGCGGGTCGTGCGCGAGGACGATGCCGGTGTGGTCATTTCCGGCATGAAGATGCTGGCGACCGGCGCGGCCTTCGCCAACGAGATATGGATCGGTAACGTCATTCCGCTGGCGCCCGACCAGAAAAACGAGGCCATCACCTGCGCCATTGCCTGCAACGCGCCAGGCCTGCAATTGTGGTCGCGCCAGCCATTCGGACTAGGCTGCACATCGGAATTCGATTCGCCGCTTGCGTATCGTTACGACGAAACCGACTGCATGCTGATCTGCAACGAGGTCAAGGTGCCGTGGGAACGCGTATTCGTGCATGGCGACGCGCTGCTGTCGCGCGATATCTACGTCAAGACGCCGAGCCATTGCTTCGGCAATCATCAGTCGAATGTGCGGTACTGGGCGAAGATGCGGCTTCTGGTCGGGCTGTGCAGCAAGATCGCGGGCGCGACCGGCGCCGATCAGGTGCCGGCGGTGCGCGAGACACTCGGCCGGGTATCGGCTTATGAGGCGCAGATCGCCGGCATGGTCAACGGCCAGATCAACGCGTTCGAGAATTGGCCGGGGAACGGCTATGTGTGCTTCAACCGCCGCATGATGTACGGCGCGCTCGAATGGTGCACGCAGAACTACACCAAATTTGTCGACGAACTGCGCGAACTGATGGGCGGCGGCGTGTTTCAGATGCCGGCGAATATTTCGGTGCTGCACAACGAAGACCTCGCCCGCGACTTCCAGACCTTCTGGCAGACGCCGCAGAACGACGCCATCACCCGCATGAAGCTGTTCAAGCTCGCCTGGGACATGGTTGGCTCGGAATTCGCCGGCCGTCATCTGCAATACGAAAAGTTCTACGCCGGCGCCTCCTTCATCGTGCGCAATCACACCTTCCGCGAGACCGATTGGGCGGACTTCAACAAGCTCGTCGACGATCTGATGGCCGGTTATGACCACGGCGGTGCGCTCGGCAAGCTCGCTGCGGAGTAGGGCGGGTCGCTATCGCTCCACGCGGGAGGAAAGGCGATGGCTCGGCCGAGTGGGGCGCCGCTGTTTTTGGCGTCCAGCCGATTATTTTTGCCGGGCTTTGAACCTTCCGCGGACCTGGCGCGACTAACGAATAACTGCCGGCTCGATCCCCCAATCCCCCCGACACCCCCCTATCGGGTCAGCGCGTAGCGGCCGGCTCTTCCCCGAGAGCCGGCCGCAACCATTTTGGGCTCTTGGGTCCAGGGGGAGACTAGCTAAGTGGCTATTTCTAAAGGAGAATTCACTTGGGCGCGCCGACGTTAAGGTTAATCGAACCTTTTGGCGCCTCCGCGCGTCTAACAAATTGCCAGGCCGTTGCCCGGCAGAGACGGCCGCGGGTGACCGGCCGACGCGATAAGGACGGAGGGTGTCATGAAATACCAAATCGTCGGTTGGATCGCCTTGGCTTCCATCACGTTTTGGGCGGCTCCCTACGTCGTCGCCTTCTGCGATCTCATCCAGTAAAAACAGGCTGCGTTCAGGCGGCTGGGCGCCGTTGCATTACGCACGGCGCCTCGCGCGGGCGATTATACGGATTTGAAGAGCCTGCTGCGGCTCCGCGGATGGCCGGATGAAGGCGTTCACGACGCTGCGCCGGTCTCGTCGTCGGGGTCCCAGTGCAACACGGTGTGGCGCAGCCACAGCATGGCGCGGTCGAACACAAAGCCGCAGGCACCAATCACCAGGATGGCGGCATAGACATCGGCAAATTCGAAGCGCGTGCTGGAGACAGAGATGTAATAGCCGAGCCCGCGAAAGTCCCCGATCATCTCGGTCAGCACGATGACGATGATCGAGATCGGCAGCGCGATGCGCAGTCCAGTAAAGATTGAAGGCAACGCCGCCGGTAAGACGACGCGGCGAAGCAGGGTGGCGCGACGCGCGCCCATGTTCTCGGCGGTCCAGATCAGCGGAAGCGGAATGGCGCGAAAGCCGAGATATGCCGTGACCACGATCGGGTAGAGACATTCGAGAAACGCAAACGCGACCTTGGACGGCGAACCGATGCCGAAAATGTAGGTGAAGATCGGAAACAGCGCGATCTTCGGCACCGGATAGCCGAAAAAGAACATCGGCTCGAACAGATTGCGGACGAACGTCGAACGCGCCATGGCGGCGGCGAACGGCACGCCCACGATAGCGGCGAGTGCAAAGCCGAGCCCGGCGCGGGAAAGGTGACAAGGCGGCAGCTGTTCGCAGCCGCTAAGGCAAGATACAAGCAGTCATAAGCTGGATGATCCAAATCGATTGCGATCCGTGTCGCGGCTTCAAGAAAGGATCTGGTCGGAAGTAATTCGCAGGAGCGCTTCCGACGGTATCTGCTTTCGGCCTCTTATCAGCTTGCGCAGTTCCGCTGCCAAAGTTTCGAACGAGGGTTCAATCTCATCACGCAAGACTTGACGCAGGATTTCACGATGCTCCGCTTCGGCCGATCGCCCGTGCCGCGCGGCGCGCCGCTTCAATTTCCCGATGAGGTCATCATCGACATTGCGCACATGGAGATTGCGAGCCATCCGCTACTTCCGTTGCTTGTTGCCGTGCTCCCATCGCTATCAATGCTAGCAAGGCTCGTCGCCCCGTCAAATCATGCATTGGTCGCCCGGAGCGTCTTCGCGGCGGGATGGGTGAGGCTATCGCGGCACCACGGCGGTCGCTTCGATCTCGACCTTCGCTCGGTCCTCAACGAGTGCGCCGATCTGGACCAGCGTCATCGTCGGGAAGTGCCGGCCCATCACCCCGCGGTAGGCATCGCCCAATTCGCGCAGCCGTGACAGATACTCCTGCTTGCTCAGTACGAACCAGGTGAGACGGGTGATGTGCTCCGGTTTGCCGCCGGCTTCGGCGACGAGCGCGACGATATTCGCCAGCGCTTGACGCACCTGGGCGACGAAATCGTCGCTCTCGAAAATCTGCTCGGCATTCCAGCCGACTTGGCCGGCGAGGAACACGAGCCGGCCCTCGGCGGCGATGCCGTTGGCGAAGCCTTTCGGCTGTTTCCAGCCGCGCGGATGAAGAAATTGGTGTGGTTCGCTCATGTGCGGCCTGACACTAATATCCATGGCTCACTGCGCCCCGGGCTTGAGCCGGAAACGCTGGATCTTGCCGGTCGCCGTCTTAGGCAGCGTATCGGCGAATTTTACCGAGCGCGGGTATTTGTACGGCGCTATGGTCGCCTTGACGTGATCTTGCAAGAGTTTGATCTCGTCGACGCCGGCTATGACGCCATCTTTCAGCACGACGTGCGCTTCGACGATTTGGCCGCGCCCTTCGTCCGGCGCGCCGATTACCGCGCATTCCTTCACGTCCGGATGTGCGAGCAGCGCGGCTTCCACCTCGGGACCGGCGATGTTGTAGCCAGCCGAGATGATCATGTCGTCGTTGCGTGCGGCAAAATGGAAATAGCCGTTCTCGTCCTGAATGAACGAGTCGCCGGTCAGGTTCCAGCCGTCCCGCACATAAGCTTCCTGCCGCTTGTCGGCGAGATAGCGGCAGCCTGTCGGCCCGCGCACGGCGAGCTTGCCGATCTCCCCGCGCGGCTTCTCCTTCATGTCGTCGCCCACGACCTTGGCCTCGTAGCCGATCACCGGCTTGCCGGTCGAGGCAGGGGCCGCATCGCCGAAACGATTGGAGATGAAAATGTGCAGCATCTCGGTCGAGCCGATGCCGTCGAGAATGGGCTTGCCGGTTTTCTCCACCCAGTCCTTGAATACCGGCGCCGGTAGCGTCTCGCCCGCCGATACCGCGGCGCGCAGCGATGACAGATTGGCGCCCTGTTGCATCGCCGCCAACATGGCGCGGTAGGCGGTCGGCGCGGTGAACGAAATCGTGGCCTTATAGGTCTCGATGATCTCGATCATGTTGGCGGGCGAGGCGTTTTCCAGAAGCGTCGCGGTGGCGCCGAACCGGAGCGGAAACACCGCGAGCCCGCCCAGCCCGAAGGTAAAGGCGAGTGGCGGCGAACCGACAAAAATGTCGTCGGGCGTGACGTTCAATATCTCCTTGGCATAGCCGTCGGCGATGATGAGGAGATCGCGGTGAAAATGCATGGTTGCCTTCGGCTCACCGGTGGTGCCGGAGGTGAAACCCAACAGCGCCACGTCGTCACGGCCGGTCTTGACCGCGTCGAAGGTGACGGACTTGGACAGTGCGATGCGGTCGAGCTCGGCGTCGTGATTGGCGGTGCCGTCGAAGCCAATCACCTGCTTGAGATGTTTCGAGGTCTTGGCGCAGGTGACGAGCTCGTCCATCAGCCGCGTGTCGCACAATGCCAGCCCCACTTCTGCCTTGTCGACGATTTTGGCCAACTCGCCTGCGCGCAGCATCGGCATGGTGTTCACGACGACCGCCCCGGCCTTGGTGGCACCGAGCCAGCAGGCGACCATGGCGGGATTGTTGGCCGAGCGAATGAGGATGCGGTTGCCGGGCTTGATGCCGAAATCCTCGACCAGCGCGTGGGCGATGCGGTTGGTCCAGTCGGAGAGTTCTTTATAGGTTCGGCGGCGACCGTTGCCGATCAGCGCGACATGATCGCCGAAGCCGCGCTTGACCATCGTGTCGGTCAGTTCGACGCCGGCATTGAGCCCCTCCGGGTAACTGAAGCCGTTGAGCGGAATCTCCGGCCATTGCTGCGACGGCGGCAGGTTGTCGCGCGTGAAGGTATCGGTGTGGGCCGTGCGGCCGAGCGATTGCAGCGTCATTGTTTTGCTCCCGCGAGAGTTTGCCGTGCGATGATGACTTTCTGGACCTCGGATGCGCCCTCGTAGATGCGGAGCGCGCGGATTTCCCGATAGAGCTGTTCGACGATGTGGCCGCGGCGCACGCCATCGCCACCATGGAGCTGCACAGCCTTGTCGATGACCGACTGCGCGCGGTCGGTGGCGTAGAGTTTTGCCATCGCGGCCTCGCGCGTGACGCGCGGCGCGCCGTTATCCTTGGCCCAGGCGGCGCGATAGACGAGCAGCGCCGCAGCGTCGACATCGACCGCCATTTCGGCGATCTTTTCCTGCACCATCTGCAACTCGGCGAGCGGCGCGCCGAATAATTCGCGGCTTTTTGCACGCGCGGTCGCCTCGTCGAGCGCGCGGCGGGCAAAGCCGAGCGCCGCGGCGCCGACGGTGGCGCGAAAGATATCGAGCGTCGCCATGGCGATCTTAAAACCGTCGCCCGGAGCTCCGATCATGGCATAGGCGGGCACGGTGACACGCTCGAATTTCAGGCGCGCCAGCGGATGCGGCGCGATGACATCAAGCCGTTCGGCGATGGAAAATCCCGGCAGGCCGTCCGGCACCAGAAAAGCGGACAGGCCTTTGGCGCCGGGACTTTCGCCGGTGCGGGCGAAGACAACGTAGAAATCCGCGATGCCGCCGTTGGAGATCCAGGTCTTTTCGCCGTCCAGAATGTAGCCGTCGCCGAACTTTCGCGCCGTCAGTTCGATATTGGCGACGTCCGAGCCGGATTGCGGCTCGGTCAGCGCGAACGCGGCGATGGCCTGGCCGCCGCGCGTGCGCTTGAGCCAATTGCGCTGCTTGGCGTTGCCGAACAGGCTGATCGGCCCGGCGCCGAGTCCCTGCATGGCGAAGGCGAAATCGGCAAGCCCATCGTGGCGCGCCAGCGTTTCGCGCATCAAGCACAGCGTGCGCACGTCGAGCGTCGAGGGCGCGTCCGGTTCGGGCGCGGTGTGGTTCAGCCAGCCATCGCGGCCGAGTTTTTGCACAAGCTTCCGGCAGGCGGCGTCGACATCGGTGTGATCGACCGGAAGATTCTCGGCGCACCAGCGCTCGACATTTTCCGACAATATACGGTGGCGGTCTTCAAAGAACGGCCAGGTGAGAAAGCTCCGATCAATCACTCTAATTCCCCTCAAACACTGGCTTCTGCTTGGCGACGAACGCGCGATAGGCGCGTTCGAAATCTTCGGTCTGCATGCAGATGGCCTGCGCCTGGGCTTCGGCCTCGATGGCCTGATCGAGGCTCATCGACCATTCCTGATTCAACTGCGTTTTGGTGATGCTGTTTGCAAAAGTCGGGCCGCCGGCGATGCGCTGCGCGAGTTTAAGCGCCTCCTGCTCCAGCAACTCGGCGGCGACGATCTTGTTGAAAAAGCCCCAGCGTTCGCCTTCCTCGGCCGTCATGACGCGACCAGTGTAGAGCAGCTCGGCGGCGTGGCCGTGGCCGACGATGCGCGGCAGCATCGCGCACGCGCCCATGTCACAGCCGGCAAGTCCGACGCGGTTGAACAAGAACGCGGTCTGCGCTGCGGGCGTCGCGATGCGCAGGTCGGACGCCATGGCAATGATGGCGCCGGCACCGGCCGCGATGCCGTCGATCGCCGAAATGATGGGCTTGCCGCAATGGAGCATGGCCTTGACCAGATCGCCGGTCATGCGCGTGAAGGCGAGCAACTCCTTCATGCTCATCTTCGTGAGCGGCCCGATGATCTCGTGAACATCGCCGCCGGAGCAGAAATTGCCGCCGTTGGGCAGGAACACCACGGCGTGGATATCGTCGGCGTAGGGCAGGGCGCGGAATGTGTCGCGCAGCTCCGCGTAGGACTCGAATGTCAGCGGATTCTTACGCTCGGGTCTGTTCAACTGGATGACCGCGACCGCGCCGTCCGCGCGCCAGAGAAAGTGCGATGGCTTGAGCGTCGCCATACTGGTCATGTGCCGCTCTCCCAATCGCTGCGAAATGATTTGAGCTTCGCCGAGAGCTGCTCGGCGTCGCGCGCTGAAATGCCGCCCAAAAGTTCGTTGACCCAGCTTTCGTGCGCTGCCGCCATCTGTGCGAAGGCGGCGCGGCCCTTGCGGGTGAGACTGACGAACGACGTGCGGCGGTCGCCGTTGCGCTGCGCGCGCCCGACGAAGCCGTCGGCGACGAGACGGTCGACGATGCCGGTAACGTTGCCATTCGACACCATGAGGAAGCGCGAAATCTCGCTCATCAGCATGCCGTCGGGCTTGCGGTAGAGTGCCGCCATCACGTCGAAGCGCGGCAGCGTGGCGTCAAATTGTTTTTTCAGCCGCTCGCGAGCCACGCCTTCGATCAAGCGGCTCGCGCGTAAGAGTCGGATCCATAGGCGGAGCCGCGACTTGCTATCGGGCTGCGGCTCGATCGCGGAGAGCGGAGCACTTACCACGTCTCGCCTCCGGATACCGAAATGGCTTGGCCGGTGATCGCGCCGCTACCTTCCTGGCAGAGCCACACCACCGCATCGGCGACTTCCTGCGGCTGGATGAAGCGGCCCTGCGGATTGTGCGACACCAAGGCTTTGCGCGCTTCGGTTTCGCTGATCCTGGTTCGCTCGGCAATACGGTCGACGGCGCGATCGAGCAGCGAGGTTTCGGTAAAGCCGGGGCAGATTGCGTTGACGGTGACCCCGTCCTTGGCGGTCTCCGCCGCCAATGCGCGGGCGAGCCCGACCACGCCGTGCTTGGCAGCGACATAGTGCGCCACGTATGGATAGCCTTTCAGTCCTGCCGTCGAGGCAATGAAGACAATGCGTCCCCATTTTTTCTCACGCATGGCGGCGAGCGCGGGTTGCACCGAAAAGAACGCGCCGGTGAGGTTGGTGTCGAGCGTTTTGTCCCACAGCTCGGGGGAAACCTTTTCGGCCGGCGCACTTTCCGCGGTGCCCGCATTGGCGACCACGATGGCGAATTGACCGCGAGCTTTTTGCGCCGTCCGGTAGAGGCTGCCGATAGATACCGTATCGGTCACGTCGGCCGTCTGGACGTGAATGTTCGGATGGCGTTCAGCGGTGAGTTCCAGTGCTTCGGCGCGGCGACCGCAAATCGTGACCTGAGCACCGGCCTGCGCCAGCGCAAACGTGATGGCAGCGCCGATGCCGCTGCCGCCGCCAGTTACAAGCGCGTGTTTGCCTTCGAGGGTCGTCATCGTCATACCGCTGTCGTTTGAGGCTCGCCGCCGCCCGTCAGGCGATAGAGCTGATCGCGGCCGGCGTAATAGGGTTTGGGCCATGTCTCGCCGCGGTCGCCGAGTCTGGCGGCGGCGTGCAGGGTCCAATACGGGTCGGCAAGGTGCGGCCGGGCGAGGCAGACGAGGTCGGCGCGCCCGGCCATCAGGATCGAGTTCACATGGTCGGGCTCGTAGATGTTGCCGACCGCCATCGTCGCCATGCCGGTCTCGTTGCGAATGCGGTCGGAGAACGGTGTCTGGAACATGCGGCCATAGACCGGCTGAGCCCTGATCGACGTCTGGCCGGCCGACACGTCGCAGATATCGAGTCCGGCTTCCTGCAACATACGGCCGATCTCGACCGCGTCGCGTGGTTCTATGCCTTCGCCGTCGACCCAGTCATTCGCGGAAATGCGCACGGAAATCGGTTTCTCAGCCGGCCACGCGGCACGCACGGCACGGAAAACCTCGAGCGGATAGCGCATGCGGTTCTCCAGCGAGCAGCCATACTGGTCGGTGCGCCGGTTGGTCAGCGGCGTGATGAACGACGACAGCAGATAGCCGTGCGCGCAGTGCAGTTCGAGCATGTCGAAGCCGGCACGCGCGGCCATCTCGGCCGCCGCCACGAACTGATCGCGCACCCGATCCATATCGGCGCGGTCCATGGCGCGGGCGGTCTGGTTGCGCTCCGACCAGGCGGTGGCAGATGCGGCCATCACCGGCCAATTGCCAGCTGGAAGGGGCGCGTCCATCTCCTCCCAACCGAGCTGGGTCGAGCCTTTGGGCCCGGAATGGCCGAGCTGACAGCAGATTTTCGCATCGGTCTCGGCATGGACGAAGTCGACGATGCGCTTCCACGCCGCCTCGTGTTTCGGCGCGTACATGCCGGTACAACCCGGCGTGATGCGGCCTTCGGGGCTGACGCAGGTCATCTCGGTGAAGACCAGACCGGCGCCGCCCTTGGCACGTTCGGCGTAATGCACGAGATGCCAGTCGGTCGGGCAGCCGGCGACCGCTTTGTACTGCGCCATCGGCGAAACGACGACGCGGTTTTTTAGCCGCAATTCGCGCAAAGTGAACGGCGCGAACATCGGCCGGCGGACGACGTTGTCGGCGGCGCCGGCGCCGTGCTGGAACCAAGCTTCCGCGCCTTCGAGCCAGCGCCGGTCGCGCACCCGCAGGTTTTCGTGGCTGATGCGCTGCGAGCGCGTGAGCAGAGAATAGTTGAATTGCACCGGGTCGAGATGCAGGTAGCGTTCGACATCCTCGAACCATTCCATCGAGTTGCGGGCCGCCGATTGCAGCCGCAGCACCTCAGTGCGGCGAGAATTTTCGTATTTGGCAAAGGCCGCCTGCATGGTCGGTTCGCTGTGCAGGTAATCGGCCATGGCGACCGCGCTCTCCATGGCGAGCTTGGTGCCGGAGCCGATGGAAAAATGCGCGGTGGCGGCGGCGTCGCCCATTAGCACGATATTTTTGTACGACCACTTCTCGCACAGCACGCGTGGAAAATTCAGCCACGCCGAGCCGCGCAGGTGGTTGGCATTCGACATCAGCGGATGGCCGCCGAGATAATTGGCGAAGATGCGCTCGCAGGTGCGGCATGTCTCGTCCTGGCTCATGGCGCCGAAGCCGAACTTTTCCCAAGTCGCGGGCGAACACTCGACGATGAAGGTCGCGGTGTCGGCGTCGAACTGATAAGCGTGTGCCCAGATCCAGCCGTGCGGGGTCTCCTCGAAGATGAAGGTGAAGGCGTCGTCGAATTTCTGCCGCGTGCCGAGCCAGACGAATTTGTTCTTGCGCAGGTCGATGGCGGGTTTGAAATGCGTGGCGAATTCGGTGCGCGTCTTGGAATTAAGCCCGTCCGCCGCGACGACGAGATCGTAAGATGCGGCGAGCTCAGAGGCGCTCGCGATTTCGGTCTGGAAGATAAGCTTTACGCCGAGTTCGCGCGCGCGCTCCTGCAACAGCATGAGCAGCTTTTTGCGGGCGATCCCGATGAAGCCATGGCCGCCCGACACCACCCTCTGGCCGCGATAATGCACGGCGATGTCGTCCCAGTAGGCGAAATTGGACCGGATCGTTGCGGCGCTCGGCGGATCGTTGACGGCAATGTTGTCGAACGTCTCGTCGGAGAACACGACGCCCCATCCGAACGTGTCGTCGGGGCGGTTGCGTTCGAACACGGTTATGTCGTGACCGGCGTCGCGCAGCTTCATGCTGATCGCGAAATACAGTCCGGCCGGGCCGCCGCCGAGACAGGCGATCTTCATGGCCAAAACCTCTGCTCGATGCCGACAAGATGGCATTAAAACGGATATATTTCAAGCTTAAAGGTTTAAGTTTGAAGAGTTGTCCTCCGCCTGATGGCCTGGACCCGGCGGGGCTTCCTGGCATCCGTCCGGTGTGCAATACGATGTTGTAATGTTTGGTTTTTTCTCGCATCCGCGAGGCAGGGGACAGAATGAACGGCAATCCCACGGTCGCTGGCGTGATCGCCGCGGATCTTGCTCAGTACGGCGCGCGGCGCTGCTTCGGGCTCCTTGGCACCGCGAATTTCAAGGTATCGCACGCGCTGGTGCAATCCGGGGTCGAATTGATCTCGGCGCGGCACGAATGCAACGCCGCCAGCATGGCGGATGCCTACGCCAAGGCCACGGGTGAGCTCACACTTGTCAGCGTACATTCCGGCCCCGGCCTGACCAACGCGCTCACTGGCATCGCTGAGGCGGCGAAGAGCCGTACGCCGCTTGTCGTGCTTGCGGGCGACGTGCCGAACGGCGCGGTGAAGAACAACTTTTATATCGAGCAAGCCGACATGGTGCGCGCGGTCGGCGCGGTGCCGGAACGGCTGCATACGGTCGGCTCAGCGCGCGAGGATACACTACGCGCGGTGACACGCGCGTTGCGCGACCGGCAGACGGTGGTGCTGTCGATGCCGCTCGATGTGCAGCATGCGCCGCTGCCGACCAACCAGCCGCCGATCGCCTTGGCGCCGGCGCCGGGCCGCATGCATCCCGATCCGCGCGACGTGGTGCGCCTTGCCGATGCGCTTTCACAGGCCAAACGTCCGCTCATCCTGGGCGGGCGCGGCGCGGTCATTTCGGACGCGGAAGCAGCGCTCGTTGCGCTTGCTGACAGCGTCGGCGCGCTGCTCGCCACATCGGTGTGTGGCCACGGCCTGTTCGCCGGCAATTCGTGGTCGGTTGGTATCAGCGGCGGCTTCTCATCGCCGATCGCCGACGAGTTGATTTCGGAAAGCGATTTCGTTCTGGCCTTTGGCGCCAGCCTCACGCAGTGGACGACCAAGAAGGGCAAGCTGATCGCGCCCGGCGCCGTGGTGGCGCAGGTCGACACCGAGGTGCCGAAGCTCGGTTATCAGATGCCGGTGCAGATCGCCGTGCATGCCGATGCCAAGGCGACGGCAGAGGCCGTGCTGGAAGAATTGGCGAGGCGCAGCGTGCCGAGTGCCGGCCGGCGATCGAACGCGATCCGCGAGCGCATCCGCTCAGGCGATAACCATCATTATCCGTGGCCGGATGAATCGAGCAAAAGCTTCATCGATCCGCGCACGCTCAGCAAAGCGGTTGATGCCATTCTGCCGGCGGATCGTGTGGTGGCGTCAGACTCAGGCCACTTCTGCGGCTGGGTGCCGCGCTACTTGCGCGTGCCAAATGCGCGCAGCTCGTGCTTGAGCCATTCGTTCCAGTCGGTCGGGCTCGGGCTGCCGTCGGTCATCGGGCTTGCCTTGGCTAACCCCGGCAAGCTTGCCGTCCTGGGCACCGGTGATGGCGGGTTCCTTATGTCGATAGCCGACCTCGAAACCGCGATCCGGCTCGGACTGCGCCTTTGCATCCTTGTCTATAATGACGCCTCCTACGCCGCCGAGGTGCATTATTTTCGCCGCCAGGGTTTGTCCGTCGACATCGTGCAGTTCCCTGATACGGATTTTGCCGCTATCGCGCGCGGCCATGGCGCGCGCGGCATCACGGTGCGCACGCGGGCCGATCTCGATCCGGTGAAGGCGTGGGTTGCCGAAGGCGCGCCGGGCGTGTTGGTGATCGACGGCAAGATCAATCCGGAACTTGAAGCCGATTGGCACGCCGAGCATTTTCCATGAGACGCTCCGGCTGAATGCGTCCGGTTGTCTGTGACGGATTTATTACAACGGCCTGGTGCGGCGGATTTCTCCCAGCACCACGCGTTATGGTTAACGACATATTGATTTACACTCGGTGGCCCATAGGTTAACATTTAGTTAAGAGGTCAGACGAGGCGTTGCGGTATGGCGTATATATCCGTCGAGCCGCGCGGCAGACTCGACCAGGGAGCCCGCCGGGCGAATATCGGACCGGGACAGACCGGCCATCTCAAGCACATTCTGAGCGCGAGTGAATTGCACATCGACGACGTTGATGAATTTTGTCAGGTCGCTGACGAATTCGAAAACAGCGCCGAACCGTGCTTCAAGTTCGCCGGACGAACCGTGGCGCTCTTGTTCTTCCAATCGAGCACGCGCACGCGGCTCGGTTTCGAATCGGCGACAGTAGCGCTCGGCGCGCACTCAATTGGCATGGAGGACATGTCGGCGTCACGCAGCAATGCGCGCGTGCGCGAGTCGCTTGAGGATTGCGCCGCCGTCGTATCGCGGCTAAGCGACCTAATTGTTGTCCGCCATTACGAGGTCGGCGCGGCGGCACGCATGGCGGCGAAATCCGTGAGCCCGGTCATCAATGCCGGTGACGGCTGGAACGAACATCCGACCCAGGCGCTTGTCGACATTTACGCCATGCGCCGCGGCCTCGGCTCGTTGCGCGGCAAGAGCATCGCGTTCGGCGGCGATCCACGCGGCCGTGTGGTACGGTCGCTGATCCAGCTGTTGCGGCTCGAAGCGCCGGCCGAGATTGTGTTCTGTCCGCCGCCGCACTACGGCGTGCCGCCGGATATCGTGGCGGCGCTAAGCGAAAGCCGGATCGGCTACCGCATTATTCCTGACATCGAATACGCGCTGACCGATTGCGACGCGATTACGATGGCGCCGTATGACATGTCGGAAATCGGCGAGCCCGGGACATCGAATTTCGTTTCGCCGCACGACACGCCGGCGCATTACACGATCACGCCGGAGAAGATCGCGCGCACCAATTCCAAGGCGCTGCTCTATCACCCCTTGCCGCGTTTCGACGAAGTCGACCCGTCGTGCGATCCGCTGCCGAACGCCAAGTATTTCGAGCAGGTCCGCCTGTCGAAATTCATGCGGATGGCAATTCTCGACCGGCTACTGTCTTTGCATTGATCAAGATGCAATTTTCCGACGCGGCGGCTCGCGGCCGCCCGCTGCGCGCTGCGGCCGAGGTCGCGGCGGCGCGATGGGCTGTGCAATCAGCTCGCGCAGTTCGCGCGGAGGCAGTGGTCTGCTGAACAGATAGCCCTGCATCGCATTGATACCGAAGCCTCGCATCCGCTCAAGTTGCGGCTCGGTTTCAATGCCTTCGGCGACGCACTCGATGTGCAGCTCGCGGCTGATTTGGACTGTGGCCTTGATGATGGCCGACGTACGCGAGGAGTGATCGAGGTCCTGCGAAAACTTCTGATCGATCTTGATTTTCGAGAACGCGAAATCGCTGAGATAAGATAGCGACGCGAACCCGGTGCCGAAATCGTCGAGTGCGATGCCGATTCCCTTGGTACGCAGCTCCTCAAGGACCGCAAATGCCGCGGCGCTGTCGTCGATCAGGACCGACTCGGTGATTTCGAGGTCCAGCCGATCCGGCGGCAGGCCGGTTTCCTGCAGAGCGGCCACCACGACGCTGACGATCTCGCGCCCCAGCCTGAACTGGACCGGCGACAGGTTGACCGCAACCTTGATGTCGCGGCCCCAGTTCATCGCTTCCGCGCAGGCAGATGTCAGCACCCAAGCGCCGATCGAAACGATCAGGCCGGTCGTCTCGGCGATCGGAATGAACACGGCGGGCGAAATAGCGCCGAGCACCGGATGATTCCAGCGCAGCAATGCTTCGCAGCAGATGGTGCGGCCCGAACGCGGGTCGATGATCGGCTGGTAGACGATGCCGAGTTCGCCATTGTCGAGCGCGAACTGGAGATCGTGTTCTAGCGCAACTCGGCTTTCATAAACCTGAGACAGGGCGGCGGTGTATCTTACCAACTGTCCGCGTCCACTCCGCTTCGACTCGTACAGCGCAAGGTCGGCATTGCGCAACAGCACGTCGAGTGTCGAGCCGTCGTGCGGCGCGACCGCGCAGCCGATGCTGGCGCCACACATGCTGCGCGTTATGTCGACGACAAACGGCGCGGCGAAACTAGCCAGCACGCTTTCGGCGACCGCCATCATGTGCGCGGTCCTGCCGCCGGCGAGCATGATGAGGAATTCGTCGCCGCCTATCCTGGAGACTTCATCGCCGGGCTCGAGCGCCGCGTGGATGCGGGCCGCAACCTGCTTAAGGATGGCGTCGCCGGTCGGATGGCCGAGCGTGTCGTTGATATCCTTGAAGCGGTCGAGGTCGATCGCGATCAAGGCCAGCTCGTTGTGCGACCTGGCCGCGGCCTCCAGCTCCCGCTGCAGCAGGCTAAGGAATGCCGCGCGATTCCATAAGCCCGTCAACACGTCACGCTGCGCCAGCGTTTCGATCCGCCGGTGTGCCTGGTGTCGCGACACAATGTTCTCGAACACGCTGCGGCACACCAGGACCGTGCCGACGTAGAGAATGCCGACGAATATCGCGAGCACGATATGGACCAGATCGCCTCGCAGGATCAGGCCGACCGTGAACGGCAGGCAGGTGAAACTGATTTGGCCGATCGTGATCAGCGGCCGGCTGGCGTTGCGTGACGAAATGCCGGCGATATAGCCCATCACGCAGCAATTGATCAGCATCTCAACGTCGCCGCCGGAATGAAATGTCAGCGAATATGCGCCGGAAAGGCCGACAAGTCCGGAAAAGCTCCAGGCCCCGGCGAGCGCGAACAGCTCCCAGCGGTTCGTGGCAGCGACATCGTCGGGATTGTGCGTCGTCTCATTGTAGCACCATGCGGCGATGCTGCGCGCGCCGCCGATGAGCAAGAAGCCGGCGAACAGAATTCGATAGATAGCGTCGCCGCTCAACGTAGCTGCCGCCGTCATGACGGTGAGCGCTGCGAACGTGGCGCCGAGCATGGCTTTTGCGCTGCTCGCTCCGCTGTAGAGCGCGCGAACCAGCTCGAAATGCAGTGCCCGGTCGGGTACGTGCCCGTCCAAACGATGGCTTAGCCGGCCGATCGCCTCCTTGACGCTCATACGAGGTCCGCTGCGGACATGGATCCTGGCCCTGGTATTTTGGCCAGATCATCCTCGTGATGTGTTAAGGGCGGAAGACCGCGAGAAGGTATGATTAATCAGACGCTTATGGTGATGAGCGGATCACCGCATTCCGGTTCGCCGCGCCGCAACTAAAGCGGTGAGGCTGACCGCTGCTGCAACCATAAGGTAAAAGCTCGGAGCGAGTTTGCTGCCCGTCGCGTCGATCAGCCATGCATCAAAGAACGGCGCAAAACCTCCGAATAGCGCGGCACTCAGCGCATAACTGATGGATAGCCCGGTGGTCCGCGTCGCGGTCGGGAACAGTTCCGACATCAGCGCGGGCAGTCCGCCCATGTATCCGGACAGCAGGACGCCTAGAATTGCCTGCACGATCAGCAACGTACGCAATGTTGGAACCGCCGCCAGCCAGGCGAACATCGGATAGATGGTCAGCAAAATGACAAGCGCCGATGTCACGGCGATGGGGATGCGGCCATGCCGATCCGTAAAACCGCCGATGATAGGCATCAGCACCACCTGGATTGCACCGGTGACCAGGCCCGCGAGAAAGCCGCCCGTCGCCGGCAGGCCAAGCTGTTGTGCCGCATAAGTCGGCATGAAAAGCACCGTATACATTGCGACGTTGCAAAGAATGATCGACCCGAATGAAATCAATAATCGCCCAATGCCGTCGGAGAAAAGTTCCCGTACGGGTGTCCTGCTCGCCGTTGCCGAGCGGAACTCGACGGTCTCCTCGACGTTTCGCCGGATGAAGAAGGCGACCGGGCCGATCAGCAGGCCGAAGATGAACGGCAGACGCCATCCCCAATCGATCATCTGAGCGGGCGTCAGGGAACCCGCGAGAATCGCGCCAAATCCGGTGGCCAGAATCGTCGTCAGGCCCTGGCTGGCAAATTGCCAGCTGGCGAAAAAGCCACGCCGTTGCGGGTTTTGTTCGGCCAAGAAAGCCGTCGCGCTGCCGAACTCCGCGCCGGCCGCGAAGCCCTGCAACAGCCGTCCGCTTACGATCAGAACCGGCGCGAACAGCCCCACCGTCGCATAGGTCGGCGCCACCGCGATTATCGCAGTGCCGGCGAGCATCAGCAGGATCGTGAGCACGAAGCCCGCCTTGCGTCCCCGGCGATCTGCATAAGCACCTATCACCACCGCGCCGAACGGTCGCATGAAAAAAGTCACGCCGAACGAGGCCAGCGCCAGCAACAGCGATATCCGCTGGTCGGAAGCGGGGAAGAACAGCTTGCCTATCGTGACGGCGAAAAAGCCGTAGGCGACGAAATCGAACCATTGCAGGGCGTTGCCGATCGACGCGGCGGCGATCGCGCGCACGGCTCTGTAATCGGATGAAACAAACGAAGCAGTCATCGAGCGCGCCTTTCTGCCTGCGGGCAAGGCCGACGCCGAACTGTGTCAAACTTTAAAGTGAGTCGCGGTAATTGCCCCGCAGCTAAAGGTTGCGGTCCATGGCGGTGCGCTGCGGGAGGTAATGCAATACGCGCCGTTCGACGAGAATCACGGCGAAATATGCGATGCTGCCGACCAGGGTCAGCATCACGATGGAAACGAACACCAGTGGCGTGTTGGCCTGTCCCTCGCCGAAGGTAAGCAGATATCCCAGCCCGACGTTGCCGCCAACCAGTTCGCCGACAACGACGCCGACAACGGCGAGCGTCGCGCCGATGCGCAAGCCGGCAAACATCGGCGGCATCGAATTCGGAAACTCGATCTTCCAGAAAATCTGTGCGCGCGTCGCCTTGAAGGCGCGTGCGAGATTGACCAGATCGGGATCGACGGTGCGCACCGCGGTCAGCACGTTGACCATCACCGGGAAGAACACAATCAGGATGGCGACCAGAATCTTCGGATAAACTGTAAATCCCATCCACAGGATGAATAGCGGTGCGAACGCGACTTTGGGGGCGATCTGCAGCGCCAGAATGTAGGGCGAGAGGGCAAGCTCCGCCGTTGGCGACATGCCGAGCAGATAGCCGATCGACGCGCCAAGCAGGCTGCCGAGCACAAAACCGGCGAGCACTTCGGCGATCGTCACGCCGGTATGCAACAGCAGATGATCGAACTGCCAGGCATGAACGAACTCGGTGGCGACCATGGACAGCGGCGGCACGATGAAACTCGGCACGCCGACGAGGGGCGGGCCCCATTGCCAGGCGGCCAGAAACACAACAAGCAGAATAAGGCTCGCCGTGGCGCCGTTGCGGGTCGATGAAGAGCGCGGCGAACTGTTCATGCCGCGCCTCCAGCAGACTCCCGCTCGAGTGACGCGTGCGCGATGTCGAGCCTGTCCATCAGCCGCGCAACATAATCGTTGACCTTGGGATCGCCACGTCGCGCAATCGGATCGGCGCGCAGCGGCATGTCGATAGCGATTTCTTCGATGATGACGCCCGGCCGCCGGCTCATGACCAGGACCCGATCGGACAGTGTTACCGCTTCCAGAAGGTCGTGGGTGATCAACAGCGCGGTCTTGCCATTCTCGGCCAGCGTTCGCGCCAGATCGCGCTGCAGCACGATCCGCGTCTGCGCGTCGACTGCCGAGAACGGTTCGTCGAGCAGCAGCACATGCGGATCGACCGCGAGCGTGCGGGCCAACGCCACACGCTGCCGCATGCCGCCCGACAACTGGTGCGGATAGTGCCCGGAGAATTCGGCGAGGCTGAATTGCTGGAGAAGCTGCTCGGCTCGGCGCCGGCGCTCCGGCAGCGGCACGCGCTGGATCTCGACGCCGAACATAACGTTCTCGGCGACGGTGCGCCACGGCAGCAGCAGGTCCTTCTGCAGCATGAAGGCGACCTGCGCGTTCGGCCCCGCGACCTCGCGGCCATCGACGAAAGCCGTGCCCTCGCTCGGTGCAGTCAGGCCCGAGCCGATGTTGAGCAGCGTGCTCTTGCCGCAGCCGCTCGGGCCGATCAGACAGACGACCTCGCCGTCGCGGACGGAAAGATTGACGCCGCGCACTGCCGTCAGAACGCCGCCGGTGCGGTCGGCAAAACGCATTGTCACGTTGCGATATTCGAGCCGGATTGGCGTAGAGGCGGGTGAGGCGGGCATGGACTGTAGTTATACGGATGGCCCGAAGGACACTAGCTGTTTGGGCCGATTTCACGCATATCGCCGCCCAGGAGCCTCAAGTATAGTGAGACATACCGGGGCCGCCGATAGGGCAAGGCGGCCAACGCCAGCTCTGGGCGCTGCACTTGCCTGCGATTCTGGTAAGGCTTTGGGAATGAAGGAGGGGATGCGATGTTTGTCCTTGAAGCTAAACAATTATCGCGCCGGCGGGTGTTGCGAGGTGCCGCCGCACTCACTTTGACGGCCGGGCTCGGCGGGCTGGCGACGCCGGCCAGGGCGAACGAAAAGATCACCTACCTGTTTCCCGCGCCGCCGCTGCTGCCAGCCTTCGGGCCGATCCAGCTTGCCAAGGGCCGGGGCTATTTCACCGAGGCTGGGCTTGACGTGAGCTACGCGGTCGGGCGTGGCGGCGTCGATGTCGCCAAGCAGGTCGGCGCCGGCAATGCGCCGCTCGGCGGCATCGTCGCCGACGCGCCGATCGTGGTGCGGCAGAACGGGGTGCCGGTGAAAATTGTCTGCCTGTTCGGCGGCAAGGGATTTATGCAACTCGTCGTGCGCAAGGATTCGGGCATCGAGAAGCCGGCCGACCTGAAAGGCAAGACCATCACCGTCATGTCGTATCAGGACACGACGTTCTATGCGCTGCTCGGTCTGCTGGCGAGCGCCGGGCTGACGCAGAATGACGTCAATATCCAGTCGGCCGGTCCGGTCGGCGTCTGGCAGATGGTGGCGACCGGCAAATCAGTCGGGATGGCTGGCGTGCCGGACTGGATTCCGCCGGTCGAAGCCGCTGGCGTCGCCGTCAACGTGTTGCCAACCGACGAGTTCTTTCCGCACATGGCGCAGGCCGTCGCCGCCTCCGATCAGACCATCAAGGAGCGGCCGGAACTGGTTCGCTCGTTCGTCAAGGCGGCTTTGCGCGGCATGAAAGACATCATGGACGATCCCGACAAGACCGCGGTTGACTTCGTAAAATTCGTCCCAGAATGGAAGGGCAAGGAAGGCCAGGTCAAGGAAGCCTTCGCCTATTACGACAAGCTGGTTTATCCGGGACAGAAGGTGCTCGGCGCGGTCGATCCCGAGCGGGTCACGAAGCTGCAGGACTTCTATTTCGCCAAGGGTATCATCCAGAAAAAGACGCCGGTGGATGAGCTCTTCACCAACCAGTTTGTCATGTGATGATGTCATGCCCGCGCAGGCGGGCATCCAGCAATCGCCGGTGTCGACGGAGTTTTTCTTGCAGAATGCAGTGTCTACTGGATCGTCCGCCTTCGCGGACGATGACATGTCGTTTGCAAGCTCGGACGGCGCATGACCAAACGCCACGCGGAAATTGCCGGCGCCGGATTTGCCGGCCTGACCGCGGCGTGTGCCCTGGCGCAACGTGGCTGGAGCGTGCGCGTGCATGAGCGCGCCGACCGTCTGCGCACCACCGGCGCTGGAATCTACATCTACGAAAACGGGCTGCGCGTCCTTGAAGCCGTCGGCGCCTACGATGAAGCGGTCAAGGGTGCGCCGTTCGCCCATACGCGCGAGGTGCGCGATGGCAATGACAAGCTGATTTCGGTGCACCGCTGGAAGGGCAGCCGCGTCTTCAGCGTCGTCCGCCAGCACGTCATCAACGCGCTCGCGGCGGCGGCCGCGCGCGCCGGCGTCGAGATCGTCACCAACTCGGTTGCGGCGGGCGCATCGGCGGACGGTATGCTGCTGCTGGCGGACGGGCGAACCCTCAAGGCCGATCTGGTCGTCGGCGCCGACGGCAGTAATTCGCGGCTGCGCGATTCACTCGGCCTGTTGGCGAAGCGCAAATATCTGGTCGACGGCTGCACGCGTTTGCTGATGGGGAAGACCTACGCCGAGCGCGCGCAAATCGACGGCGCCACGACCGTCGAGTATTGGTCGGGCACGCGCCGCGTGCTCTACACGCCGTGCAGCGAGACCGACATCTATATCGCGCTGACGATGCTCGACAGCGACGAACCCGCCAAGACCGTGCCGGTGCGCAAGGACGACTGGAAGCGCTGGTTTCCGCATCTCGAAACGCTGATCGACCGCATCGGCGAGCAGGGCCGCTACGACCGGTTCGATCTGATCAGGCTTCGCCGCTGGTCCGCCGGTAAAGTCGCGATAATCGGCGACGCCGCGCACGCGTTGCCGCCGAATATAGGGCAGGGCGGCGGCTGCGCGATGATGAATGCGCTGTCGCTCGCGGTCAATCTGGAACAGGAGAACGACGTCGAAGCGGCGCTGGTGGCGTGGGAGCGTGAAGAGCGCCCGCTTACCGAACACACGCAGCGCATCTCCTATTTCCTCGGCTTGCCCACCACGTGGCCGCCGACGGTGCGCGCCTTCACGCTTTCCATGATCGGCCGTTCGAAATGGCTCACCGCTCAGCGCACGCGCACCGCGCTGCACCGGCCAACAGGGACTTAGGGTCTTCCCCTCGCGCGATGTTAGGCGGCCACAGGGACCGCCTCTACACCTGCAGGAATTTCAAAACGGCACCGTAATGCCATCGAGCGGCGCGGCGCAATTGACGAGGTTCACACGCTTCGAGGCGATCATGATGTGCCCGTCGTTTTGCACGAGGCGGTGCAGCATGGTGCCACCGAACAGGCGCTGCTGTTCGCGGCGGTATTCGATCATCATGAATTTGGAACGCACGATTGCGGACTTGCTGTCGGCGTCCTCGATAGTCACGTTGGTAACGATGCGGCTGGTGCGCGAACGCGGCTCCTGCGAATACATGCGCGGGCTCGAAAGCCGCCGCACGCGCGTTTCGAGCAAACGCCGATCATCGTAGATCAGCGACACGGTTTCGGCCAGATCGGCTTGATCGGGTTCGATTGGCACCCAATACCAGGCCTCGGGGGTGAACAGCGCCAGCCAATCGTCGAACTTGGCGTCGTCAAGGAGGCGCGCCTCGTGCAGCAGAAACTGCTCGCAACGGCGGACGTCGAACCGCTGCGGCTGCGGCAGGGGCGCCCTCCGCGAGGAAGCCGCCAGCGGCCGGCGCCGGCGTGGCGCCGCAGGTCTGCGCGGGCGTTTGAGCTTTTTCGCCATCGCGGGGGCGCTACGAGGCCGCCCGCACGGCCGTGGCGCGATCGCTCGTCTGGCCGTTCGTCATGTAGCCGAGCCACGCGTCCATCATGTTGCGGATGTAAATTTCGCTGGTCGAGTTCTGTCCGCGCCGGCCGCCATGGGCGTCGGGCACGTCGCTCTGAAAGCCGCGTCCGATCTCGATCCATTCGGCGCCGGCGCTGGAGAGCCCCATGCTGATCCGATTGTAGATTTCGAGATCATCGGTCAGCACCAGCGAGCCAGTGCCGTTGACGGTGTTGGCGAAACTGATGGTGTTGCGGAACATCTGCGCCGGCGCGCCCTTGAGGCGAAAATTGTAGGTGCAGACCACGGTGCGATTGACCGCGATCGGGTGTACCACGCGCAGCTGCTGGAACTGGCTCATGAACGACAGGTTCGGATAGATATTCGTGTTCCAGCGCCGCACGTCCAGAACGCGGCGGGTCTCCTCTTTGCCCTTTTTCTTTTCCAGCGCCGCGATGTACTCGCGAAACAGCGGGTCCTTCAATGCTGCGACCAGTTTGGCGTCGTCGTGATAATCGCCGAGATAGGAATGGCCGTTGGGATAAGTCCAGATGCCGACCTGGGATTCCCAGAAGCTGTACGGCGCTCCGTTCTGCCGCATCTGGCGGATCGCGATTTCTCCGGAGCCGTCGGAGAAAACCTGGTCCGACTGCTGCTGCGAGGCGTCGATCGACGACCGATGGGTGAACCAGGGATGCGCGGCATCGCACAGGTTTTCCAGGTAAAGCTTCCAGTTGCCGTCATAGGCGTGCCGGAACACACCGCCGGCGAGTTCGATTTCGCCGTCGGGCGCGCGGTCGACCATATCGTCGAGCGACGTCGTCATGTAGCCGAGAAACTCGTCCAAGCTCGGTCCGTCTGGCGCCTCGCTGGCGAAGACGAAGCCGCGATAGCTTGCAACGCGCGGCAGCTGCTGCATCGCGGTCTTCGGGCTCTTCGGATCGAAATCGCGCGGATAGCCATGCTGCAGCGGCACCGCTTTGAGGCGGCCGTCGAGATGATAGGTCCAGCCGTGATAGCAGCACTGGAATTCACTGGTGTTGCCCTTGTCGCCCGCAACGACGAGCGAGCCGCGATGGGCGCACTGGTTATGGATGACGCGGATTTTGCCCTCGGCGTCGCGCACCAATACGACCGGTTTGCGGCCGATAAACGTGCGCACATAATCCCCAGGTTCCTTCACCTGGCTTTCGTGTCCGACATAAATCCATGCCACGCCGAAGATGCGTTGCAGTTCCAACTCGAAGATGGCCGGATCGGTGTAGACTTGACGGTGCACGCGACCGGGCTGAACGAAGCGGGATAGGTCCTGATTCATCGCATCGAGGGCTGCTATTGCCATACGATGAAAAAGTATCGCACGCGCGGGGCGCCGACAAGCCGCGCGGGCGCCGCATGGGGCAATGGCTGGCCTGCGCCACGACGATTTGCGATAATCGCAGCGGGACGACGGGTAATTCTGCAAACATTTTGCGGGGAGAGACAATGAGCGACGCCGCGGCGGGCCCGACCCAGCAGCAGATTTATAAAGTCGCAGTCGCCAGCATCATCGGCTCGGTGATCGAGCAATACGACTTCCTTGTCACCGGCGTGATCGCCGCTACGGTCTGGGGCGGCGTGTTCTTCAAGGAAAAGGGCCTAGCCGCCGTGGCGGCGGCCATCACCGTCTATGGGCTTGGCATCATCATCCGGCCGATCGGTGCTTTCATTTTCGGACACATCGCCGACCGGCAGGGCCGCAAGGACGCGATGGTCTATGCGCTGGTGCTCATGGGGATCAGCACCTTGGCGATCGGGCTGACGCCGAACTACGACAGCATCGGCGCCATCGCGCCGGCGCTGCTTATCCTGTTCCGGCTCTTGCAGGGCATCAGCTTCGGCGCCGAGTTCGGCACCGCCTCGACCTGGGTGGTGGAGCAAGCGGCGCGCTCGAAATTCCGGGCCTTCTGGGGCGCGTGGGTCGGGTTCGCCATTCCGATCGGGCTATTGCTCGGCTTCGGCTCGGTGATTTTCGTCAAGTCACTGATGACGCCGGAGGATTTCAACGCCTGGGGATGGCGCATCTTCTTCTTTATCGGCTTTCTGGTGGCGGTCGTCGGCCTCATCATTCGCACCCGCACGATGGACAGCTTCGTGTTCGAACAGCACAAGCAGCAGGTCACGATCCTGAAATACCCGTCGAGTCAGGTTTGGCGCGAGATGCCGGGCACCATTCTGCGCACGTCGCTGGTCAATGCCATGTTCGGTGGCGCCTTCTTTCTCTATTTCGTGTTCGGCACGAGCTATATGAAGGCCGCCGGCTTCACCGGGAATACGCCGGAATATATCGGGCTCATCGCCGCAGGTTTCATGCTGGTCTTCATGCTGATCGGCTCGGTCTTGGCCGACTATATCAATCGGCGCACGATCCTGCTGATTGCGGCAATCGTGTTCCTGATCTTCGCGCTGCCGTACTTCTATCTGGTGAGTACCGGCAACGTGGTGCTGGCGACGATCGCCGACATCATCGGTTTCGGCTTCGTGTTCGGCTTCGGTTACGGCGCCATTCCCACCTTTTACACCGAGAACTTTCCGACGCGCTATCGTGCCTCGGGCGCTAGCGCGGGCTATCAGATCGCCCAGGTCTACGGCGGTGGCCTGATCCCGATCATTGCAGGGCAGGTTCTGCGCGCTTATGGCGTGAAGGGCGCCTATCCGTATATCGGCGGCTTTGTCATGCTCTATGCGGTGGCGGCGATCATCGCGATTCTGCGCACGCCGGAGACCAAGAACGTCAACCTCGAAAACTGACGGTGCTGCTGCCGACTACCCGGCCGCGATTGGACCGAGATCAAAACCCGAGTGATCAGTCTGTGGCATGGCAGCTGACGTGGTTGCCATGATGACTATCGATGTCGGTCATGCTTGGTATTCCCGCCGTTGGCACTTTGGGCAGGCCCGCGCCGCGTCCGGCGCGAAAAGTCACGCCAGCGGGCCCGCCCGGACACCGTTAGGCATCCTGTCAGGCATTCTTGCCGCGTTGCCGGTTTTGGAGGAAACTCGCGCAAATCGTATGATTTGCGCGGAGGATGCCGATGGACATCGTCCCTATTGGTCCAGGTTTTGCCGCCGAACTGCGCGGCGTGACGCTGGCCGATGTGGCGGCAAACGATAATATCTATGCGGAAGTGCGCGCCGCCTTCGAAGACCATTCGGTCTTGTTGTTCCGCGGCCAGGATGTGACCGACGAGGCGCAGCTTGCCTTCTCGCGGCGGTTCGGCCCCCTCGAAACAACCAAGGTCGGTTCGGAAGGGTTTGGCTCCAACCTGGTAATCCTGAAGACGCTCGACGATAACGGCAATGTGGTGCCGGAGGACCATCGGCTGGCGCTGCGCAACAAGGCCAATCAGCTCTGGCACACCGACAGCCCGTTCAAGAGCCTGCCGGCTTTGGCCTCGGTGCTGTCATCGCGCATCATTCCCGGGCGCGGCGGCGAAACCGAGTTTGTATCGACGCGGCTCGCATACGAGCGGCTCGATCCTACCCTGCGCGCGCGGCTGCAAAATTCCTTCGCGTGGCACGACTACGCGTATTCTCGCGGCAAGATCGCGCCCGGTCTCGCCAGTCCGGCCGAGCGTGCGGCGCTACCGCCGCAATGCTGGCGCCTGGTGTGGAAAAATCCAGTCAACGGCCGTTACGCCCTCTACATCGCGTCTCACACCTATGCGGTCGAGGGCATGGGCGACGCGGAGGGTAAAAAGTTGCTCGGCGAACTGATGGCCGCTGCGACCGCGCCGGGATGCAGCTACGTGCACACCTGGAACAAGGGCGATGTGGTGATGTGGGACAATCGCGCGACCATGCATCGCGGCCGGCCGTGGCCGGCGCGCGAGCCGCGCTACATGGTGCGCACCACGATATCGGCGAGTGCGGCCGACGGGCTTGAGTCAATGCGCGCGCCGCCGCGGCAGGCCGCGGAATAAGGCGCGCGTCCTCGGTCCGCGCATGAGCCCTTGGCTTGATGAAACGCCGTTGCCGGCCCGCTTCGCCGGCCCCGATGACCTTGATGTGTTTCTGACGCTCCCGGGCAGGGCGCTCGCCGCCGACTTGGCTGCCATCGACGGCGATATCCTGGTACTTGGCGTTGGCGGCAAGATGGGACCGACGCTCGCCCGGCTCGCGTGCAACGCGGCACCGGACAAGCGCATCATCGGCGTTGCGCGATTCTCTGAAGCCGGCTTGCGCGAGACACTCAATGCTCATGGCGTCGAGACGATCGCGTGCGATCTCCTTGACCGCGCGGCGGTGCAAAAGCTGCCGCAGGTCCGTAACGTCATCTTCATGGCCGGACGTAAATTCGGCGCGCAGGACAATCCGGCGTTGACCTGGGCGATGAACGTGCACGTGCCCGCGCTAATCGCCGAGCATTTTTGTTCGTCGCGCATCGTCGCCTTTTCGACCGGTTGCGTCTATCCGTTCGTCGCCAGCGATAGCGGCGGCTCGACCGAGGATGCGCCGCTCACAGGACCCGGCGAATATGCACAAACTTGCGTCGGCCGTGAGCGAATGTTTGAGTTTTTCTCGCGACGTCATGGCACGCCGGGTCGGCTGTTTCGGCTCAATTACGCGATCGACATGCGCTATGGCGTGTTATTCGACGTTGCCTGCAAGGTGCGCGACAGACGCCCGGTCGATGTCACTATGGGGCATGTTAACGTCATTTGGCAGGGCGACGCCAATGCGGCCGCCTTACGCTGCCTGCGCCAGGCCACATCGCCGACCACGCCCATCAACGTATCCGGCCCAGAAACGATTTCAGTGCGCTGGCTCGCCGGCGAATTTGCCACACGGTTGGGCGTGGAAGTGCAGACCGTCGGCGCCGAATCGCCGACGGCATTGCTGACTAACGCGGCCAAAGCCGTGCAGTTGTTCGGCAAGCCGCGTGTGCCGCTGGCGGCGATGATCGACTGGACGACCGATTGGGTGGCCAACAATCGTCCGAGCTTTAGCAAGCCCACGCATTTCGAGGTTCGCGATGGCGTCTACTGACGCCCTGCCGCTGGCGCCGCTGGAAAAGCGCGACATTGCCGGCTGCATGGCGCTTTCAGCGGAGGCGGGCTGGAACCAGACGCCCGACGATTGGTCGCTATTTCTCGATCGCGGTACGGTGTTCGGGCTGTCCAGCGCGAGCGGTCTCCCGGACGCCACCGGCGCGATCCTGCCTTACGGCGATGCCTTTGCGTGGATCAGCATGGTGCTGGTCACGGCGAGCCGCCGCCGTGCGCGCATAGGCACGCGCATTCTGGAAACGTGCTGCATGGAGGTGACACAGCGCCAACTGGTGGCGGTGCTCGATGCCACGCCTGCGGGCGAGCAGGTCTATCGGCCGCTTGGCTTCGAGCCGCTATTTGGACTCACGCGCTGGCAAGGCGCGGGCGGAGGTCGTGGCCCAACGTCGTCGGGCATTCGGCCGATGGGGGAAGGGGATTTTCACGCCGCCGCTGCAATCGATGCTGCCGCGTTCGGCGCGGAGCGGTCATTTCTGCTCGATAGTTTCTTTCGCCGAGCGCCGCAACTGGCGTTCATCACTGAAAGTGGTGACGGTTTTGCATTGGCGCGCACGGGTCGCATCGCTACGCAAATCGGCCCGATCGTCGCTGCCAGCGAACCAATGGCTGCAGCGCTGCTCGATGCGGCACTCGACGCTGCCGCCGGGCCGGTATTTCTCGACCTCTGCGATCGCTGGAACGGTCTCGTGGGTCAACTCAAACAGCGTGCCTTTACTGTACAACGGCCTTTCCTGCGCATGGCGTTGCGCCATCGCGATCCGTTCGGCGACGCTGCGCGCACTTTTGTGATTGCGGGCCCGGAGTTCGGGTAGACCGGACCGCGGCGCTCGCGCATAAAAAAACAGTTTACGCAGCGACCCTAGTCCCGAGTTTCATCAAATCTGCGCGATTCAATCTTGATGCCTGCGCTCGTCGAGACTTTGCTATAGCGGCGGCGGGGCGATGCGAGCAATGTCGAGGGACTCAATGCATCCAACGTTTATTTCCCTGCCGGCCATCGGCCGTGTCCTTTTAGCCCTGATCTTTGTTCTTTCCGGGATAGGCAAGCTCGGAGCGATCGCGGCCACATCGGCACACATGGCGAGCGCCGGAATTCCCTACGTGAACGATCTGGTGTGGGGCGCGGTGGCGCTCGAACTGGGCGGCGGTATTCTGTTGATCGTCGGCTTGCTGACGCGTCTCATCGGACTTGCATTCTTCTTTTACACACTGACGCTCGCTGTGATGTTCCATGCTTATTGGACGATGAACGGTGCTGCTGCTCACTCGCAATACTCGATTTTCTTCGAACACATCGCCATCATGGGCGGGATGCTTTACGTCGTTGCGTTCGGCGCCGGTCCTTACAGCATCGACGCAATGATCTGGGGTCGGAGGCCGGCTCCATCGGCAGCGTTGCCGCCGCCGCATCCGCAACCAGCCGAGTAGGGCGCTAGAGCACGGGTTTCCGCCGGCCCAGGTATTTGCCGAGATTAGCGAGATTGGCACGCAGTGCCGCCTCGTCGACGACGTGCGGATCGAAATCGGGGTCGTCCCACTCGCGAAAGCCCTCGTGATTGAGGTGCAACGGATCTGAAATCGCGCGCAGGAACGTCTCGTAACCTGTCACGCCGCCGATATCTGCCGGCGGACAGCGGCCGCTGGCCTCGATAAGGCGCGGATAGTGCGCGGTTGGGTCGGCCGGCGCGACCGCTTCCAGTTCGATGGTATGGGCCCAATCCTCGCCATACACATAATCATAGTGGAATGCGTGCTGTTCGTGCGCCAGCAGGTCGGCCAGCGTCGCATGCTCGGCCGGCTGCGGCGACGATTCGGGATCGTCCCGGTCGACGAGACCCCAGCGCTTGGCGTCGTCTTCACCATTGAGGCGAAACTCGAAGGGATGACAGTTCTGCCAGCCGATGGCGATCTGCAGCACGAAGTGCAGATCGTCGAGCCGGATATCGAGCGGCACCTCGACGCGGCGGACGACGGCGGGAGTCACCTCGTCGATCTCGACGCGCAGCCGCGCGATTTGCTCCGCCATGCGGGGAACGATCCTTGCAGTCTTATTCCGCGGCTTCGCGGAACGTCACCATGTCGTCGCGCGGCCCAAGATCGATGAGTCTGCCGTCCTTGATGACGCGGGTCAGGTGTTTGCCGCCTTGCAGCACGGTGATGTCGGCGAGCGGATCGGCGTCAAGCACGATGAGGTCGGCGAGTCTTCCCGCATCGATCTCGCCGAGCTTGCCCTCAAGGCCGACCGCGTAAGCGTTGTCGCGGGTCGCCGCCGTGATCGCTTCGAGCGGCGTGTAGCCACCGTATTTGACGAAAATCTCCAGCTCCTTGGCGTGCACCTCGCCATAGCGCATAAAAGTGTTGTTGCCGGTATCGGTGCCGACCAGAAGCTTGATGCCGAGTTTGCGCGCCTTGTGCATCAGCTCGCAAAGCAAATCGAAATGCCGCTTCATGCGGTTAATGTCGAGCTGCACCTGCTCGGCGCCGACCTTGGTGCCGAGCTCGACCACCATGGCGAGGAACGTCGCGGTTGGAATGATCGGCATGCCGCCCTTGGCGACCGCTTCGAGATCCCGATCGGTGGCGAGATCGGCGTGGATGATCCAATCGACACCGGCTTCGGCGGCGGCGCGGGTCGAGCCGGCACCGCGCGAGTGAATGCCGACGCGCAGATTGCGGCGATGTGCCTCTCCGACCACGGCGGCGATCTCGTCCTTCGCCAGCATCTGCGACTCGCCGGAGCGGCTGTCGGCCATCTTGATGAAGTTGACCCCGTGCTTGTGCTGGCGCCGCACCTCGGTGACCATCTCGTCGGCGGTATTGCACAGCTTGCCGATCGAGTGATCGGGCGTGCCTTCCCATGACGGCTCGTCGTCCTCGATGCAGCCGTAGGTGACGATCATGCGCCCGGCGACGAACATGCGCGGTCCTTCCATCAGGCCGAGCCTGATGGCGTCGCGCACGCCGACATCGGTAAACCAGGTGCCGCCCGGCACGGAGATGCTGGTGACGCCGGAGCGCAGCACGCGCTGCACGCTACGCGCCGACTTCAGCGTCGAGAATTCCGGCCGCGTGGTGCCGCGGCCTTTGCCCTCGCCCCTGACGATCGGATAGCCGTAGGAGACGTGGCAGTGGGCGTCGATCAAGCCGGGCATGATCCATTGGCCGGCGGCATCGATCACCGCGACATTGCGTCGGTCGTCGAGCGAGATATCGGGCGGCAGCGGGCCGACACTCTTGATCTGATTGCCCTCGATGACAATGGCCTCATTACGCCGCGCCGGCGCGCCCTTGCCATCGATCAGCGTACCGTTGCGGATGACGGTGGTCTTCGGGTCGTTGCCGCTCATGCGCGGTCTCCTCCCTCGGCTCTTTGATGATTGGCCGCGCCGGCAGGCTGAAGCCGGCGGAGCGATTGTCCGAAAGTCAAAGTTCTATGCCTGTCCGGATAGCTGTCAAGCTGCGGGACAAGCGGCCGACTGGCAGAGGCCGACATTGTTTAGAGATCTGCGATTCCGCCCGCACTGCCAATCGTCATAGTTGGATGGAACAAAGTTCTCGCCGGCGCATTGAGCAAACAGCGCGGGGCGGCGCTAACCGGGACAAAATTAGGTGTCGCAGCTCAACCGGCGGCAGCTCCTTACCAGCAGCGCGATCGTGCTATTGCTCGCTTCGCCCGCCGCCCGCGCCGCCATTATTAAAGGCGGTCGGCCATGGAAGCCCGGCTCCGCCGATCCGCCGGCCCTTGTCACACCGAACGGCTGGCATTTTTTTACGTCTCAGGAAGCCGCGACCGTCGAAGCATTCGTCGACCGTCTCATTCCCACCGATGACCTGTCACCCGGTGGCAAGGATTGCGGCTGCGCAGTCTACATTGATCGCCAGCTTGCCGGTCCATACGGCCGTTTTGACGGCTATTACATGAGCGGACCGTTTCAAAAGGGCACCAAACAACAAGGCCCGCAGTCGCCGGTGACCCCGGCGCAGCATTATCGAAAGGCGCTGGCCGCGTTCGACAAGGCATGCGGCGCAAAGTTCGGCGGGAAGGTCTTCACGGCGCTGTCCGATGCGCAGAAGGACGAGGCGATCAAGGGCCTCGAAGATGGCTCGCTCAAACTCGACGGCACCGACAGCAAGGAATTCTTCAAGCTCATCCTGAAAGACACCCAGAACGGCTTTTTGGCCGACCCGATCTACGGCGGCAACAGAAACATGGCGTCGTGGAAGATGATCGGGTTTCCCGGTACCCATTACGATTATCGTGGCTGGATTGACCGCCACAATCAGCGCGTGACGCTGCCGACGATAAGCATTGCCGATCACCCGAACTGGTCGGGGTGAACACCCAACCGGACAGGTTTTTCGCTGACGTGAAATTTTGTTGACGGGAAGAAACGATGGCGCGCAAGCTGCCGCACAAGGACGTGGTCATTATCGGGCTGGGATGGACCGGCTCCATCCTCGCCAATGAACTGACCGATGCGGGCCTCGATGTCGTCGCGATCGAGCGCGGTCCTTGGCGCGATACGGCGACTGATTTTTTGATGTCGTACGCGCAGGACGAGCTGCGGTATCGCATCCAACACGAGCTGTTTCTGCGTCCGTCGCAGATGTCGGTGACCTTCCGCAACAACGCCAAGGAAACGGCATTACCGGTGCGGACCTGGGGCGCGTTCATGCTCGGCAACGGCGCCGGCGGCGCCGGCGTGCATTGGAACGCGGAAACTTGGCGGTTTTTGCCGACCGATTTCACGCTGCGAACTCACCTGACGCAGCGCTACGGCGCCAATATGCTGCCGCAAGACATGACCATTCAGGACTGGGGCGTCACCTACGATCAGCTCGAGCCGCACTATGACGATTTCGAGTATCTGTGCGGCACGTCGGGCCAAGCCGGCAATCTCAAGGGGGCGGTCCAGGCCGGCGGCAATCCATTCGAGGGTTCGCGTTCGCGGCCCTACCCGACGCCGCCGATGAAACAGGGCTACGGCCATACGCTGTTTGCCCAGGCCGCGAAAGAACTTGGCTACAAGCCATTCCCGCAGCCGTCCGGCAATCTCTCGCAGTCCTACACCAATCCGCTCGGCGTCATGCTCGGGCAATGCACCTATTGTGGCTTCTGCGAATGGTTCGGTTGCGCCAATTATTCCAAGGCGACACCGCAGACCACGGTGCTGCCGGTGCTGCTGCGCAAATCAAACTTCGAGGCGCGCACCGAATGTGAGGTGATGCGCATCAATCTCGATAATACGGGAAAGCGCGCGACCGGCGTCACCTACGTCGACACGTCGGGTGAGGAGTTCGAGCAGCCCGCCGATCTGGTTCTGCTGTGCGCCTTCTCGCTGTTCAACGTGCAGCTTTTGTTGCTTTCCGGCATTGGCAAGCCCTATGACCCAAATACCGGGCAGGGCCAGATCGGCCGGAATTTCACCCACCAGACGATGTCGTCGGCGATCGGCTTCTTTGACAAGGATAAATACAATTTCAATCCGTTTGTCGCCGCGGGCGCGATCGGCACCTGCATCGACGAATTCAACGGTGACAATTTCGATCATGGCCAGGCCGGCTTCGTCGGCGGCGGCTATATCGGCGAAGTGCAAACGAACGGCCGACCGATCGAATCGACGCCGGTGCCGCCCGGTACGCCAGCCTGGGGTTCGAAATGGAAACAGGCGCTGCGCGACAACTATCTGAGCACTATCGTCGGAGGCCAATGCCATGGGTCGATGTACAGCTATCGCGACGTCTATCTCGATCTCGACCCGACCTACAAAGATCGCTTCGGCCGCCCCCTCATGCGCATCACCATCGACTTTCACGACAACGAATTAAAGATGGCCGCCTACCTGACGGATAAGTATGCGGAAATTCTGCAGAAAATGGGCGCGAAGCAGATCGTCAAGAAGCCGCGCAAGGGGCCATACGACGTGACGCAATATCAGACGTCGCATCTCAACGGCGGCGCCATCATGGGCACCAATCCGGGCAACAGTGCGCTCAACATGTATCTGCAGAGCTGGGACGTTCCCAATCTCTTCGTTCAGGGCGCGAGCGCGTTCCCGCAGAATGCCGGTTACAACCCGACCGGCACGGTCGGCGCGCTCGCCTTCTGGTCTGCGCAGGCTATCCGTTCGCAGTACCTGAAAAATCCGGGGCCGCTCGTCCATGCGTAGCGAGAGAAAATGGTTGTTGGGCACTGTCGCGGGCGTCGCGCTTGCCGCATCGGCAACTCCAGCCGGCGCTGCAGGCATCGACAAGCAGAGTTTCGGGCAGGTCGAGCGTGGGCACTACCTTGCCATCGTCGGCGACTGCGCCGCGTGCCATACGTTGCCCGGCAGCAGCCACGAATTTGCGGGGGGACGTCCGATCGAGACGCCATTCGGAATGCTGCTGGCGCCGAACATCACGCCGGATCCGCAGACCGGCATCGGCGCCTGGACCGACGACGAATTCATCAATGCGCTAACGAAGGGCACAGGACGCCACGGCACGCGGCTCTATCCGGCGATGCCTTACACCTACTATACCAAACTCAGCCGCGACGATGCGCTTGCGATCCGCGCCTATCTCAGCACCGTTCCGGCGGTGCATAACCCCGTGAAGTCCAATCAATTGCCGTTCCCGTTCAATATGCGCTGGACGCTGGCGGGATGGGACGAATTTTACTTCACGCCGGGGACGTTCCATCCCGACCCGAAGCAGAGCGCGCAGTGGAACCGCGGCGCCTATCTGGTCGAAGGACCCGGTCATTGCGGCATGTGCCACACGCCGAAGAATTTCATGGGCGCGGACGAGACCAGCAAGCGATTGGAGGGTTACGCCCTGCAGGGTTGGTTCGCGCCCAATATTACCGATGACGCGCGTCGCGGCATCGGCGGCTGGTCGGCCGACGACATCGTCGCTTATCTGAAAACCGGACATAACAGGACAGGTGCCGCAACCGGCCCAATGTCGGAGACGTTGAACCTTTCGACATCGAAGATGAGCGATGCGGACCTGCAAGCCATTGCGATTTATCTAAAAGGCGGCGCCGGCCAGCAGACGGCCGCTGCCGATCCGCCGCCCGCCGCCGATCCGCCGAGCCAATCAGCGATGAAAGTGGGAGGGCAGATTTACGCTGACGAATGCTCGGCCTGCCACGGGCCTGACGGTAAGGGGGAACCGGGTCTGTTTCCGGCGCTGGACGGATCTCCATCGGTCGAGCAAACCGACCCCACAACGGCGATGCACGTCGTGTTGCGCGGCGCGCTGAGTGTCGGGACGAAACCCGCGCCTACTGCACCGGCGATGCCGCAATTCGGCTGGCTCCTCGATGACAGCCAAGTCGCGGCTGTCGTCACCTACATTCGCAACGCCTGGGGTAACTCGGCGCCTTCGGTGACCGCGAGCGACGTCAAAAAGACCAGGCAGATGCTGGTCGAGCGCAGCGATTGATACGCGGGGCTCTGGGCAGCGGTACAATCGCCATCAGGCAAAATAAATAAGGTAGATGATAAAGAATGCGACGATGATCGCGACCATGCCGAACGCGAGCACGTAGCGCACGTTTTGCCCTGTCGCGCCTTGACGCGCGCTTGTTGCCGACAGCACGGGGGTATGAATGGTTTCGCGTTCCGCATTTCTATTTGGTTGTGGCACTGGTTTTTCGCCTTGCAGGCTCATGATGATTTTCTCCCTCGGTGCACAGAAATCCCCAGCTCCATGCGACATGTGCTCCATGAACCATGCGACCGGGTCGCCTTTAGGACCCCCCGGTCGCAGTCGTTCGATCCGCTGTTCAATCGCGAATGAAATGTGGTTGGTTTAGGGCTGGTGCTTGAGCCAATCGTCGACGTTCTGTCGCACCATGTCCTTGGCTAGGCCATAACGCTCCTGGATTCGGCCCTCAAGCTGGTCGCGCTTGCCGTTCACCTGGTTGAGATCGTCGTCGGTAAGCTGACCCCATTTTTCCTTGATCTTGCCCTTAGCCTGCTTCCAGTTTCCTTCGATACGGTTCCAGTCCATGTTTCTAACCTCCTCATAGAGTTTTGGTCTATCGGCACGACAACGGCGCGCCGCGTGGCGCAGTTCCGAAAATTTTGGGACATGCGTCGTGGAACCGGACAATGGTCTCTCGGTTTGTTCCGCGCAGTGAATTTATGAGTTGAGAGTTTGCAATCATGCGCTACGCCCTGCTTTGGCTTTGGGCATGCCAATTCCAATTCTGCTGCTGGATTTGGATGTTCGGCCGCTCGGCACTGACGCGCCGACTTGCGCGCTAGGTTGGCGCGCTGGGCTTGGGCGCTGGGGCCGGGCGTCGGTTTGGACCTGGGCGCTGGTCTTGGGGCAGGCACTTAACTAGGATGCGATCTGCCTTAGGGTGGAGGCGGATTGCAGTTGTTTCTCGTTCACTTTGATCGTGTCACGGTACGCCAGAGCGCGCGGCAGCGTGTCGCGTTTCACATCGGGCGAGCACGCTGGGCCATCGGCTCGTCTCTTGCAAAACCACCGGGCTCGCCGTGACCGAGACCGCCGTCGAAATATTGGGTGCCTACCGGTCCGGCGCAGCGACGCCGGAGGACATCGTGGCGAGAAGCTATGCGCGTATTCGCGCCCATCACGATCCGGCGATTTTCATCACGCTGCGCGACGAAGCCGACGTGCGCGCCGAGGCCATGGCGCTGGCCCGCACGGACAATACAGCGCTGCCACTTTACGGCGTTCCGGTCGCAATCAAGGACAATATCGACGTACAAGGGCTGCCAACCACGGCGGCATGCCCAGCCTTCCTTTATCGGCCTGCGAAAGACGCAACAGCGGTGACACGCTTGCGCGCGGCGGGTGCGCTCATCCTGGGCAAGACCAATCTGGACCAGTTCGCAACCGGGCTGGTCGGCTTGCGCACGCCGTATGGTATCGGCCGTAATCTGTTTGATCGCAAGCTCATCCCAGGGGGATCGAGTGCGGGATCGGCGCTTGCCGTCGGCGCCGGTCTAGTGCCGCTTGCCCTCGGCACCGACACCGCCGGGTCGGGACGCGTCCCGGCTGCTTTCAGCAACATTGTCGGGCTCAAGCCTAGTCGCGGACTTGTCTCGACCGCGGGCGTGGTCCCTGCCTGCCGCACGCTCGACTGCGTTTCGGTGTTTGCGCTCACAGTCGACGACGCTGTGATTGCGCTCGATGCGATTGCGGGGCCAGATCCGGCCGACCCATTTTCACGTTCATATCCGCGCCGCGCATCCGCAATTATGCCTGACGGCGTGCGGCTCGGCGTACCGGCCGCGGCCCAGCGGTTGTTCTTTGGCGACCGGCAATCGGCCGCGGCGTATGATACCGCGCTCGCCGGGTTCGCCGCCCTCGGCGCAAAGATCGTCGCGATTGACATGGAGCCGTTCTACGCGGCGGCGCGCTTACTCTATGAAGGCCCCTGGGTCGCGGAACGTTATTTGGCAGTCAAAGGGCTGATCGAGGCCGCGCCTGAAGCGCTGCATCCGGTGACGCGGCAGATTATTCTCGCCGGCGCCCGCGGTACGGCGGCCGATGTGTTCGCCGCGCTCTATCGCCTCGAGGAATTGCAGCGATCATGCGATCATACCTTCGGCGGCATTGACGCCCTGGTGCTGCCGACCGCGCCGACGATCTACACAATCGAACAGGCGCTCGCCGATCCGATCGTGCCGAACAGCCGGCTTGGCACCTACACTAACTTCGTCAACCTGCTCGATCTGTGCGGGTTGGCTGTGCCCGCTGCGATGCGCGCCGACGGCACGCCGTTCGGCGTCACGCTGCTCGCGCCGGCTCGCGAAGACGCGGCGCTGGCCGCGATCGGGCGCCGATTCCACGATGCCACAGGTCTACCGCTCGGCGCGCTTAATTCTCGTCGATCGCACTGACATGCGCGGCGACGACGCGCCAACCGTCGGCAAAGCGCACCCAGGTTTGCATCTGGCGGCCCACTTTCCTGGGCATTGTCCGGCGGTAAAACAGCGTCGAGGCCACCGCGAAGTCGCGGCCGTATGTGGTGATGACGGTTTTCGACAATGTGCGCTCCACGCCGGCTGGCGAGCGCGCGGCGCGAAACGATTTGACTTGCCCGTAGCCGTATAGGTTCTCCGCGCCACCATAGCGAATGGTGCGCGCATCGTCGTGAAACAGCGCGTCGAGCGTGGCGACGTCGTTTGACACCAGCGCCTCTTCGTAGCGCGCGAACGCGGCTTTGACTTCCGCAACGACCTCCGGCAGGTCGATCTGCATGGGTTTCTTCCCTGATATGGATCAAAGTACCGGCCGCTGCGCGGCGACGACGCCTTTAGTTTCCAGTACATGGGCAATGCGCAGCGCTACATCCTCGCGCCACGGCGGCGCGATGATCTGAACGCCAATCGGCAATGGCTCCAGCGGGACCGGGACGGCCACGGCCGGCAGGCCGATGAAAGAGATCGGCTGCGTGTAGAGACCGAGATTGGCTCGCACCGGTATTTCGTTATCGTCGAACTCGAAAGTCTCTTGTCCGATCCGCGGCGCCGTGCATGGCGTGGCCGGCGCCAGAATGGCGTCGACATCCTCAAATAGTTTGAGAACAGCGTCGCGATACCAGCGTCGAAATTTCTGCGCCTTGACCACGACCGACGCCGGCAGCATCGCGCCCGCGATCAATCGGTCGCGCACCGCGGGATCAAAGTCTCTCGCGCGCGTGCGCAGCCGATCGAGGTGCAGGCTCGCGCCTTCGCTCGCGGTGATGATGAAGGCTGCGGAGCGGGCGCGCTCGGCCTCGGGAATCTCGATATCACGGTTGGCGCCGAGAGCCGCCGCTACGCGGTCGATGGCGGCGAGCGGTTCGGCGCTGCGGCATTTGAAATACCCGGTGGCGACGCCGATGCGCAGCCGTTCGACGCCGCGCTCCAACAGCGGCGACACGGGGTCGGCCGCGCGGCGGGCGCTAGCCGGATCGTGGGGATCGCTGCCCTGCATGGCATCGTAGGCGACCGCGAGATCGCGCGTGCCGCGGGCAAACGGGCCGACATGGTCGAGGCTCGCAACAAATGGAAAGCTGCGCGCGCGTGACAGCCGTCCATAGGTCGGCTTCAAGCCGAAAATGCCGCACAGCGACGCGGGCACACGGATCGAGCCGTTGGTGTCGGAGCCGAGCGACAGCGGGACAAGCCCGCCCGCGACCGCGGCGGCCGAACCGCTCGACGAACCGCCGCTCATTCGCTCAAGATCATGCGGATTGTGGACGGCGCCGTCGTGTACGTTCTCACCAGTAAAGTCGTAGGCGTATTCGCCCATGTTGAGCGCGCCGACCAGGATGGCGCCGGCCGCCTCAAGCCGCTCGATCAACACCGCGTCGCGGTTAGCCGGCGGTGCCTCACGGTTGATTTTTGATCCGGCAAGCGTCGGCAAATCTCTGATGTCGAACAGGTTCTTGACGGCAAACGGCACGCCGGCGAGTGGACCGGGAGGTTTGCCGGCCGCGCAGGTAAGGTCGATCTCTTGCGCCGCGACAAGTGCTCGGTCTTCGGTGATGGCCGTGAATGAGTTGAGCCGCGGCTCGCGTTCTCGGATGCGCAGCAGCGCGGCTTCGATGATGCTGGTGGCGCTCACGCTGCCGCTTGTCACCGCCGCGGCAATGTCGGCCGCACCACTCCACATGAATGTGTCGGCTGGTGTCTTAAGCATGGAAAACCGGCGCCGGCTCGGTGTCGTCGGGCAGTTCGAACGCATCGACGCGCGTTGCGTGGCTGAGCACCAAGAGGAGATGGAATGCCACACCCTCGCGCCAGGCCGGATCGATCGTCAGGCCGAGCGCCCGCGCGGCTCCGTCGATCACGGCATCGGCAAGATCGCTTGGCGGCTTGGTGATCGCGCGGCGCGTACGCGGCGGTTTTGCGCTCGCGTTGCCGCGCTTGACCCGAACCGGCTTTGATTTGCGGATGGCTCGACGTTTCATGTCCGTACGCAAAGACATTTCCACAGATTGGCAAAGCGCGTGCCACACAAGGGTGCGCTCCGGGCGACGGCCGGACGGTACATTATCTAGCAATGGCAACGCCGCCTTGGCGAGGGTCCTGCGGCGTGTCTGTGCGGCGTGGGCAGCAAACGCACATTAAATAGGCAGATATCTCGCGTCTAAGCTCACCCATCCCGACGCGTCGCTGGCCCCGGTCTTGCATGGCTTCGCCTGTTGCGAGGCAGGATATCGGGATGCCACGCCTTTCCGTTGAAGCCGAACCCGCGAAGCTCGACGTCGACACCGAGACGGCTGCGCTCATCATCATCGACATGCAGCGCGACTTTCTCGAACCCGGCGGCTTCGGCGCCGCACTGGGAAATGATGTCGCGTCGTTGCGCGCTGCGGTGGCGCCGTGCCGCGAGATGCTTGGAGCCGCGCGCCGCCTCGACATGCTGGTGATCCACACCCGCGAGGGCCACCGGCCCGATCTGTCCGATGCGCCGCCCCTCAAGGTCGAGCGCGGCAATCCCGAAAAACGCATCGGCGCGAGCGGCCCAATGGGCCGCATCCTCGTCCGCGGCGAGCCGGGCCACGACATTATCCCCGAGCTTTACCCCATGCCCGGCGAGCCTGTGATCGACAAGCCTGGCAAGGGCGCGTTCTACCAGACCGATCTTGAACTGATGTTGCGTAATCGCTCGATCGACACGCTGTTCGTAGCCGGCGTGACGACTGAGGTGTGCGTCAACACCACGGTGCGCGAGGCCAATGATCGCGGCTTTCGCTGCATCGTTCTGTCGGATTGCTGCGCGTCTTATTTCCCGGAATTTCACCACGCGGGTCTCGCCATGATCAAGGCGCAGGGCGGCATTTTCGGCTCGGTCGCGCCGTCGCGCCCGCTCGCCAACACGCTGACGGCGCTTGCCGAACGAAACGCCATGCGGGTGAGAACAACGGTTGCCGCCAACAGGAGTGTCAGATGACAGCCGCAGCAACTGCGGAATTCCGACCTCGATTGTGGACGCCGGGCGACTGGAACGCGTTCTTCGGGTTCGGCACTAACATCTTGGTCAATATGCTGACGCTGACCATCCTGCTGCGCTTCGTGCTGCAGATGCCGGACTCAATCGTGTTCGGCCGCATCCTGCCGGCGATGGGCCTGATGATGTGCCTGTCGACGATGTACTACGCCTATCTGGCGTACCGGCTGGCGAAGAGAACGGGTCGCGACGATGTTTGCGCGTTGCCATCTGGCATCAGCGTGCCGCATATGTTCATCGTCACTCTGGTGATCATGCTGCCGATCAAGCTCAAGACCAACGATCCGATCCAGGCCTGGGAGGCGGGACTGGTCTGGGTGTTCTTCCAGAGCTTCATTCTGATGGCCGGCGGATTCATCGCCCCGTGGATTCGCAGAGTGACGCCGCGCGCCGCGCTGCTCGGAACGCTGGCCGGCGTGTCGATTACCTTCATTTCCATGACGCCGGCGCTGCAAATCTACATGACCCCGGTGATCGGGTTGACGTGCCTTGCCGTTATCTCGGTGAATTGGCTAGGCGGCTTCAAATACCCGGGCGGCATTCCGGCCGGCCTCGTCGCCATCGCGGTGGGCGTGCTGATCGCGTGGGGCTCCAACCTGTTCGGTCTGCATTACGGCGGGTTGAGCGGCAAAGGCGTGCTCGACGCGTTTTCCAATTTCGGCTTCAACGTGCCGCTACCGGCCTTCGGCCATGTATTCGGTGGCTTCAAATATCTGGGCGTAATTCTAGTCACGGCGATCCCGTTCGGCATCTACGATCTGGTCGAGGCCATGGACAACGTCGAAAGCGCGGAAGCCGCCGGTGACGCCTATCCGACCACGCGGGTGCTCACAGCGGACGGTATCGTCAGCTTGATCGGCTGCCTGATGGGTAACCCCTACATCAACGCGGTCTATATCGGCCACCCGGGCTGGAAAGGCATGGGCGGCCGTATCGGCTATTCGGCAGCGACCGGCATTATGGTCATCGTGCTGTCGTGGCTCGGCGTAATCGCGCTTTTGCTGGCCGTCGTACCGGTCGTGGCGATCTCACCGATCCTGCTCTATATCGGCATGCTAATCGGCGCGCAGGCGTTCCAGACGACGCCTAAGGGCCATGCGCCGGCCATCATCCTGGCGCTGGCGCCGCACATCGCGGCCTGGGCCAAAACCTTGATGGATGGCGCGCTACAGGTTGCCGGCACCGATGCAGCAAAACTCGGCTTCGATAAGCTCGCCAATGTCGGCGTGCTCTATCCGGGGCTCGAAATTATGGGCGGCGGCGCAATCCTGAGCGGACTTATCCTCGCCGCCGTCGCCGCCAACGTGATCGACAGGAAATTCGTCGATGCGGGCGCCTTCGCACTCGCCGGCGCGGTGTTGACTTTCTTCGGCTTCATGCACGGCCCGATGGTGGGGATTGCGGTGTCGCCGACGCTTGCGGTCGCCTATTTGCTGGTGGCAGCTTTTTTGTTCGCGTTGACGCGTTATCCGGCCTTGGCGCCGGCGCTAACCGGGCCAGACCCTGCATTGGCCTCAACGCCGGCCGAATAGCCGGCCGTAAAAAGTCCGCCGCCCCTCCTGCTAGTGCAGGAGAAGGCGGCGGGTCGCCCCTGCTGGCGTCGAAGCTGCTCTTATCGGCGTTTGTCGCAGCGGAGGCTTGCGAGGTTCATCGCCGGTGCTGATTTGCTATTCGTCCGCCATTGCAGGACTCGGCCGCATCTTTTGGAGCCGCACAGCGCGCCACGTGTAGGCGAGCGTTACATCCAGCGCGACGGTGAGCGTGATATGCACCGCAATGCCGAGTGCAGCGGCGGATTGCGGTAGCAAGCACCGGCGCCGGCCGCCGAAGTGACGCCGCGGGCCAGCACCGCGGCATTGCCGCCGGTTATCCCGGCATAGAGCGTCACCCAAGCGATCTCGGCCAGACCACCGGCCGCGCCGGCGATGATTCCAGAACTGACAGTTTCGATATGCGATACCTGATGGGCGTTCCGTATGGACGACCACCTTGCGACAATGCCGCCATTATTTAATCCGCCGGCTGGTCCGCATTGATTTTGGTCAAGAAATGGCGCGACATCGTCTTTACGTATTTTCCCTTACGCGTTCGTACGTTGATTTGAATCAAGGCAACCGCCGGCAATCGCAATAACGTGCGCGGTGGAATTGGAGATTCAAAACCTGTCTAAGGGGAGATACCATGTCGCGAGAAATTACGGAATCCAATGGCGAAAAACTTTTCATTGTGTTTCTGCGCCTCTGTATGGGCTGGACATTCCTCTACGCCGGCATTCACCATTTCGGCGATGACAAGTTCGTGCTCGGGTTTCTGAGTCATGTGAAGACGTTCCACGCCATCTACGCACCGTTCACCGCTCCATCGATCATTCCCGTGCTGACGTTTCTGGTCGAGTACGGGCACCTCTTGATCGGGTTGTCGCTGGTTTTCGGACTGCTGGTGCGCGTCAGCGCGCCGTTCGGCATCATGTTGATGCTGCTCTATTGGACGGCACATATGGACTTCCCGTATATCGAAAATGTCAACAATTTCCTGATCGACTACCACATCGTGTTCGCGGGCATCCTTTGCTATCTGATCGCCAAGCGGGCCGGCCACGTCTTCGGTCTGGATGGGCTAATCGAGCGGTGGCACGTGGTCGAGAGCTACCCGGCGCTGAGGCCGCTGGTCGGCTGATCCGCCATTCGCGCAACTTCGTAACACTGCGGATGCCCGGCTCGATGCCGGGCATCTCGTGTTAAGAATGCCGTCTTATGAATGCGGTTGAAACCGCTTAGGTCCAGCGGGCGTTAGAACAGACGAACTGAGGGCCGTTGGCGGCCGATCCCATATCAAGTTTCTTGCCATGTCGACTTTTCGACTCGATAGACTGTTTTCGCCGCGCTCGATCGCCGTAGTTGGCGCCAGCCCTCGGCCGACATCGCCGGGCCGCGCGGTCTTGAGAAACCTGCGCCAAGCCGGATTTGCGGGCACGATATCGCTGGTCAATCCGCATTACAGTGCCATTGAGGATGTGGCGGCGGTCAAATCGTACCGCGATCTTGCGGCCGCGCCCGATGTGGCGGTGATTGCGGTGCCCCCGGCGGCGGTTCCATCGGCGGTCGCCGAGGCCGGCGCCAAGGGCACGCCGGCCGCCATCATCATTACCGCGGGTCTCGGTCACGGTCCCGGATCGCTTGCAGCGCAATGCGAAACAGCCGCGCGTGCTACCGGTCTGCGCCTCGTCGGTCCCAATTGCCTCGGCGTCATGCGGCCGAACGCGAAGCTCAACGCGAGCTTTGCTGCCTCCATGCCGAACGGTGGCGATCTGGCGCTGATTTCGCAGTCGGGAGCGATCGCGGCCGGAATGATCGAATGGGCGGCGGTGCACGACGTGGGATTTTCCGCGATGGTGTCGATCGGCGACTCGATCGACGTCGATTTTGGCGATTTGCTCGATTATTTTGCGCTAGACCGCGGCACCCGCGCCATCCTGCTTTACATCGAGTCGATCAAAGACGCGCGCAAGTTCATGTCTGCGGCGCGCGCCGCCGCCCGCGGCAAGCCGGTGATCGTGGTTAAATCCGGCCGCAACGCGCAAGGCGCTAAGGCCGCGCTGACGCATACCGGCGCGCTCGCCGGATCCGACGCGGTCTACGACGCCGCCTTCCGCCGCGCCGGCCTGTTGCGCGTGCTCGACCTCGACGAATTGTTTGCCGCGGCGGAGACGCTGGGCCATGTCGCCACATTATCGGGCAAGCGCCTCGCCATCCTCACCAATGGCGGCGGTATCGGCGTGCTGGCCGTTGACCGGCTTGCCGATCTCGGTGGCGAACTCGCCGCGATTTCGCCGGCGGCCATGCAAAAGCTCGATGCCGCTTTGCCGCCGACCTGGTCGCGGGCCAATCCTGCCGACATCGTCGGCGATGCGGATGCGGCACGCTATGCCACAGCGCTTGAATTGTTGCTTGCCGACGACGCCAATGACGCGGTGCTGGTGATGAACGTGCCGACCGCGCTCGCTTCGCCGCTCGATGCCGCCAAGCAGGTGATCGCCGTAACGCAAAAGCATCGCGGCAAGCGCACCCCGCCAAAACCGGTCTTCGCCGTTTGGGTCGGCGGTGCCGCCGAGACCGAAGCAGCGTTCGACGCGGCGAATATTCCAAGCTATGCAACAGAAGCCGACGCTGTCGCGGGCTTCATGCACCTAGTGCGCAACCAGCAAGCGCGCGATCTGTTGATGGCGACGCCGCCCAGCCTGCCGCAGGAGTTCGCGGCCGATAGCGCCGCCGTCCGACCGGTCATCGACGGCGTCATGCGCGACCGGCGCAGTTGGCTCGATCCGATCGAGATGACGCGCCTGTTCTTGGCCTATGGCATTGCGATCACGCCGGCCGTACTGGCGCGCGATGCCGATGAGGCGGCTGCGGCGGCAAAGCCGTTTCTGGACGAGGGGACGCCGGTTGTCCTGAAAATCCAATCGCCCGATATTATTCACAAATCGGAAGTCGGCGGCGTGCGGCTCAATCTTGGCAACGAACGCGTGGTGCGCGAAGCCGCGGCCGATATTCTGCGCCGTGCGCGCGAAGCCAAACCGCAGGCGCGGATCAACGGCGTCACGGTGTTCCCGATGATCGTGCGCCCCAAGGCGCGTGAACTGATCGTCGGCATCGCCGACGATCCGACCTTCGGCCCCGTGGTGGTGTTCGGGCAGGGCGGGACGGCAGTCGAGGTCGTCGACGACAAGGCGCTGGCGCTGCCCCCACTCGACCTGGCGCTCGCCCATACTCTGATCGCGCGCACTCGCGTGTCGCGCCTGCTCAAGGCGTACCGCAACGTACCCGCGGCTGACGAGCGCGCCATCGAGCTGTTGCTGGTCAAACTGGCGCAGCTTGCGGCCGATTTTCCGGAAATTTGCGAGATCGATCTCAATCCGGTGCTGGCCGACGAAACCGGTGTGATCGCCGTCGACGCCCGCGTCTCCGTCGCGCCTGTCGAACTGTCCGTCCATGCGCCCCGCGGCCATCCACGGTTCGCGATTCGGCCGTACCCAAAGGAGTGGGAACGGCGCTCGAAATTAAATGGCGGTATGGCCATTCTGGTGCGTCCGGTGCGGCCGGAAGACGAAGATTTGTTCCGAGAATTTTTTAAAGGCGTCACCCAGGACGATCTGCGCCTGCGGTTCTTCGCGCCGCTCAAGGAATTCAGCCATTCGTTCATCGCTCGACTGACTCAGATCGATTACGCGCGCGCGATGGCGTTCATCGCCATCGAGGAAAAGACCGGAAAAATGCTCGGTGGTGCGCGGCTGCACGCCAACGCGGACTATGACAGGGGCGAATATGCGATCCTGGTGCGCTCCGATCTCAAGGGCCGCGGGCTCGGCTGGCTGCTGATGCAATTGCTCATCGAATACGCGCGCGTCGAGGGCATTCGCACAATCGAAGGTCAGGTGCTGTCGGAAAACACCACGATGCTGCGAATGTGCAAGGAACTCGGTTTCGAGATCAAGCACGATCCCGACGATCCGGCCGTCTGCGACGCTAAGCTTTCGCTGTCGTGAGGGACGTCGACTGCGGCTCAGCGCTCCAGGGTCTTCATATAGGCGATGATTTGGCCCACCTGATCGGGGTCGAAATGGAATTCCGGCATTGCGGGATGGCCGGTGATGATCCCTTCGCCGAGCGACTCTTCGAGCGATTCGATCGGATAGCGGGTATGCAGCGTGCGGAATGGTGGCGCCGACTTCAGCGGGCTGTCGCCGGTTTTGCCGATCGCATGACACCGCGAACAGTTGTCGTGCAGGATTGTGAGGCCACTTTGCGCCTCTCGAGTAAGTCTTTCTGATCGCGCCGGTGAAACAACGAATATGGATAGCGTCGCCAAAGCGACTGCAATCGGGCTCACGGTCGCCCAAATATGTGGGCGCGAATTCACACTCGTCCTGCGGAATCGCGCGCTTCGTCTTCGGCCGATGGAAATGCCATGCCGGACATCGGTTCGACCCAGACCAGATGATCGTGAACCTGCTTGACGCCCGGGACGTTCTCGACCGCGACGATGCAGGCTTGCCGTTCCCGCTCGTCCATGATGGTCCCCCAGAGTTCCGCGATGCCGTTTTTCACCACGACGTTGACCGCGAGCGCCCAATGTTGTTTTGCCAAAGCTTCCAGAATGCGGTCGCGGATCGCGGCGTCGCCACCGCTTGAGGCTGGCGCCTCCCGGGCAAGACTTGCGAGTGCGTGCAGGAGATTGGCGCGGCTAATGATACCGACCAGCTTGCCCTGGCGGACCACCGGCAGGCGCTTGACGCGGTGGCGTTCCATCTGCGCGACGACTGTCTCGAGCGTGTCATCCTCGCTGACCGTGCGCGGGTCGCGGGTCATGACGTCAAACACTTTCCTGCCCGATTGATGCACGTATTCTTCGGCGAGTTTACCGGGACCAAGCAGGAACTCGACCCATCTCGGCCGTCGCTTGGTGGTGCCCAGTTCGCCGCGGCGGAGAAAATCACCCTCGGTGACGATGCCGACTAAGCCGCCGCTCGCGTCAAGCACGGGCAGGCCGCTGATCCGGTTTTGCAGCATCAGCCGCGCGGCGCTGAGAATAGATTCGTCCGCCTTCACCGAAATGACGTTCCGCGTCATGACGTCCCGAACTTGCATGGCCGCGCTCCTCTGACTTGCGACAGGCGGCGCAAAGCCTAGCCGTTGAGGCGGCTCAGCGCACCGCGATTGCGCAATACGATTCGCCGCGAGGTCGGTACGTCGATCGCGGCGGCAGTTTCCAGGGTTGTAAGCGTCCGCGAAACCGTCTCGATCGTCAAGCCAAGATAGTCGGCGATGTCCTGCCGCGACATCGGCAGGTCGATGGCGTTGTCGGCCGCCGCGCGCTCGGCCATCTCGAGGAGAAAGCTTGCCACACGCTCCTGAGCACTCTTGACCAGCAACAGGATGCGGGCTTGCGCGCGGCGCAGTTCGCATGCCGTCAGCGCATAGAGCTCGTGGGCGGTGCCGGCATTACGGTCGGCGAGCGCCGCAAGAGCACTGCGCTTTATCACCAGCACTTTGATGTCGGTGATGGCTTCCGCCGCAAGCGAATGCTCGTCGGCAAATTCGAGCCCGAACACATCGCCCGGCAGATAGAAGCCGCCGATCTGACGGCGGCCGTCGCTGAGAATTTTGTAGGTCCGTACCGCACCACTGATGACCTTGTAGAGATAATCGGCAGGTTCGTTCTCACCGAAGATCTCTGCGTTACGCGAGAATGTCATGGTGGCGCCCATGAGCTGAATCTGCTGCGTCAGCGGATCGGACGCGGGTGCGCCCTTGTAGGCGGTCTGCGGCGCGGGTGGAACGCTACGCGCGAACATGGTCGGATGGCGGGGGGCTTCACTGCGACCTGTGGTTTGCGTGAGCATGGGGCCTTTACCTCCAAGAGCTTAGGGAGGTATGGGTAACCCTCGGCCGTTGAAGGGAAAATTCAGATAATGCCCCTAAGGGCTTTCCCGTAGCTCAAGGTCGGCGTTAGTAAAATCAGGCGGTTGCCACCAGCCTTTGCGATGACCGGCGAAATCATGGCTGAAATTGCCGCAAATTCGGTTCGATCTCGTCCGAACGGGAACACCGCTTCGCCGGCGTGGCGAAACCTTGTGGTTTCTTATGGTCTTGCGGCTCTCGCAGTCTTGGTCGCAGCAGTACTCCGATACGGTTTCGAATCGCTCCTCGGGGGTCAGGCCGGTTATCTGTTTTTCATTCCGGCGGTTTTGATCGGGTCGGCCTTTGGCGGGTGGGGACCGGGCATCTTTGCGACCGTCCTGGGGATGCTGTTCGGCGTGCTTTTCGTCCTCGATTACGGCACATTCACGCCGGCTAATCAGTTGAATATCGTGATCTTCTTGGTGGTCGGAATTGGCGCATCATGGCGCGGTGAATTGCTGCGCCGCGCCCGGCAATTGGCGTCCGCCAACGCCGATGCGGCGGACGCGCGCGCGGCGCATGTGCATTCGATTCTCGACACCGTTCCGGACGCCATGATCGTGATCGACGACCGCGGCGTCATGCAATCTTTCAGTTTGGCGGCCGAGCGGCTGTTCGGTTATGGGGGCTCAGAAGTCGTGGGTCAGAACGTCAAGATGCTGATGCCGGCGCCTTATCGCGGGGAGCACGACGGTTACCTTGCCCGTTACATGCAAACCGGCGAGCGGCGCATCATCGGCATTGGCCGCGTCGTGGTCGGGCAGCGCAAGGATGGCTCGACCTTTCCGATGGAGCTGGCGGTCGGCGAGATGCGGTCCGGCGCGCAGCACTTTTTCACCGGCTTTATCCGCGATCTCACCGAGCGCCAGCAGACCGAGGCACGTCTGCAGGAGCTGCAGTCCGAACTGGTCCATGTGTCAAGGCTCACCGCGATGGGCGAGATGGCCTCGGCGCTGGCGCACGAACTTAACCAACCCCTGTCGGCGATCTCGAATTACATGAAAGGCTCGCGCCGACTCCTGGAGAACAGCACCGACGAGCGCGTCGGCATGGTTCGCGACGCCATGGACAAGGCCGCCGAACAGGCGCTGCGCGCCGGCCAGATTATCCGCCGCTTGCGCGATTTTGTTGCCCGTGGCGAGAGCGAGCGCCGCGTCGAAGACGTCAAGAAGCTGGTCGAGGAGGCAAGCGCGCTGGCACTCGTCGGTGCCAAGGACAGAGGCGTGCGCGTGCGCTTCGACCTGGAGCTTGGCGTCGACTTTGTACTGGCCGATAAGGTGCAGATCCAACAGGTCCTGCTCAATCTCATCCGCAATGCCATCGAGGCGATGGAAGGTTGCGACAGGCGCGACCTTGTGATCGCGACGGCCCGTGCAGCCGACAATATGGTGGCGATCAGCGTCGCCGACAGCGGTGCCGGGATTGCGCCTGAGATCGCCGCGCAGCTGTTCCAGCCGTTCGTCACCAGCAAGGCGCAGGGCATGGGAGTGGGCCTGTCGATCTCGCGCACCATCATCGAAGCGCACGGCGGCACCATCGCGCCGCACCCGAACAGCGGAGGCGGAACGGTGTTTTCGTTCACGTTGCCCGCCGTGGCCAAGGAGGAGGTCGGCGATGCCGTCTGAGAAGCTCGTGGTGCATGTGATCGACGACGACGAGGCAAGCCGCCAGTCGCTGGCATTCCTGCTGAAGGCTGCCGAGCTTGATGTGCAGACTTATGCGTCCGCCACGGTCTTCCTCGATCTTGCCCCGAAGCTTGGCTGGAGCTGCGTCATCACCGACGTTCGCATGCCCGGTATGAGCGGTATCGAGCTGTTGCGGCGACTCAAGGAGCTCGATGTCAACGTTCCCGTCATCGTCATTACGGGACACGGCGACGTACCGTTGGCGGTCGAGGCGATGAAATTCGGGGCGGCGGACTTTCTGGAGAAGCCATTCGACGATGACGTGCTGTTGTCGAGCGTGCGCTCGGCGCTGGCCCATCGCGATGGCGAGAAGCGGCGGCACGGCGAGCGCGCCGAGATCGAAGCACGGCTCGCGGTGTTGTCCCCGCGGGAGCGCGACGTGCTGTCCGGGCTGGTTTCCGGTCGGGCCAACAAGCAGATCGCCTATGATCTGGGCATCAGCCCTCGTACGGTTGAAATTTACCGGGCCAATCTCATGAACAAGATGCAGGCCGGTAGCCTGTCCGAGCTGGTGCGCATGGCGCTGATTGCCGGCATGCTCGAGCATGGCTGAGCCGAGCCGAAGACATCAGCGCTGGCGCGGGGAAGCTTTGTCCTTGACCTTGCCGTCGGCGAATTTGACATCGTGCAGGTCGCCGCAGAGTTCACAGCGAACCCGAAACTTGGCGCCGGCGGGCAGAAGCTTTACTTCCAATGAGCCGGCTTGAAAGCCGCTGTCAAATTCCTTGCCGGTCTTGGGGCACATGAAAAGCAATTGACCCATATCCGCCTTGGTCCCTCGCCTTGTTCATCCACGCTTGGCTCGTGCGGGTGCACTTTGGCTGCCGTTCACACGCTGGCTTTGATAAGAATCAATCCCGCGGCTAAAAATTCCGGCCGATGGGCGATTACACCGTTTTTTTTCGCTTCTTGCCCGACAATTGAGCCAAATCAATGCGGGCTGGGCCGAGACGCCGCAAGCTTTACTACAATGGCCAAAGCAGGGCGGCGACCAAGGCGATGACAGGACAATCCGCACCAGGACGCGAAAGTCCAATTGTCGCGGTCGTCGATGATGATCCGGCGGTGTGCAATTCGCTGAAATTCTCCCTGGAACTGGAGGGATTTCGGGTCCCCACTTACGGCAGCGGTGGGGCTCTGCTGCGGGCCGGCAATCTCGGCGACTGCGATTGCTTCGTGGTCGACCAGAAGATGCCCGGATTGAGCGGACTGGAGACGATCACGGCGCTCCGGAGCCGCAATATCACTGCGCCGGCGATTCTCATCATCAGCCAGCCGAGCGCGGCTTTGAGCGCGCGCGCCGCCGCCGCAAGCGTCCCGATCGTCGAAAAGCCGTTTCTTGGCAATGCCCTCCTCGATCGCATTCGTGAAGCCTGTGAGCGCGGCTGATCAACCTGCTATCGCCTCCAACGGTGCCGCTCGCCCGATCAGCCCCGCGTAGCGGTCGATCGGTGCCGGACAGCCGATAAAGTAGCCCTGGACTTCGTTGCACGCTTCGCGCGTCAGAAAGGCCAGCTGCGCGGCTGTTTCGACACCTTCGGCGACGACGGGCAGATCGAGGCCGTGGCCGAGGCTGATGACGGCGCGAATGATCGCTGCCGACTGCGGATTGCGCTCGAGATTGGCAGCAAAGGCCTCGTCGATCTTGATCTTGTCGAACGGAAACGATTGCGGATACGACAGCGACGAATATCCCGTGCCGAAATCGTCCATGGCGATGCGCACGCCGAGCGCCTTGAGACGCCGCAGGATCGACAGCGCCCGGGTGAAATCGTCGATCAGGACCCCCTCGGTCATTTCAATGGCGAGCCGGGAAAATTTCCGCGCCGTCACACACCGAGATACCGGTGCTGCACGTCGGCTGAAGCGGCGAGGTCGGCCGAGGTGCCGGTCCACACCACGCGGCCGCGTTCGATAATAATGTGCCGATCGGCGATCCGGGTGAGCGCGGCGACATTCTTGTCGATGACCAGAATGGACTGGCCGGCGGCGCGCAGCGCCCGCAGGCAGCGCCAGATCTCGTCGCGAATGAGCGGCGCCAGTCCTTCGGTCGCCTCGTCGAGAATGAGAAGCCGCGGGTTGGTCATCAGCGCGCGGCCGATGGCGAGCATCTGTTGCTCGCCGCCGGAGAGCAGGTTCGCCATGCTGCCGGCGCGCGCGGCGAGCCGCGGAAACAGCGCCAGCACCTTGTCCAGCGTCCATGGCTCAGGCGCGCCACGGCGATTGGCTGCCGTGGCGACGAGATTTTCGCGGGCAGTGAGATTGGCGAACACCTGCCGGCCCTCGGGCACAAGCCCGATGCCGAGTTTGGCGACGCGGTAAGCCGGCAGATCGCGTATTTCCTGGCCGGCAAAGCGGATCGACCCGGTGCCGGCGCGCGTCAGCCCCATGATCGAGCGCACGGTCGTGGTCTTGCCCATGCCGTTGCGGCCCATCAGCGACACCATTTCGCCGGGCGCGATGCTGAGCGAAATGCCGAACAGCACACGGCTCAAGCCATAGCTGGTTTCGATGCCGGAGAGTTCGAGCAGGTTTTCTTTGGTGTTATGTTCAGGCATCGGCGCGTGCGTCCTGCTCGCCAAGATAGGCTTCGCGTACCGCCGCATCAGCCCTGATCGCCGCCGGATCGCCCGAGGCGATGACGCGGCCATAGACGAGGACGGTGATGCGATCGGCGAGCGCGAACACCGTTTCCATATCATGCTCGATCAACAGGATGGTAATGGTGCCCTTGAGATTGCGCAGGAGCGCCGTCATGCGCGCGGTTTCGTCGGGGCCGAGGCCGGCCATCGGCTCGTCGAGCAAGAGAAGCCGCGGCTTGCTGGCGAGCGCCACCGCAATCTCGAGCTGGCGGTGCTCGCCGTGGCTCAAACGGTCGACGCGGTAATCGGCCCGCGCCGCAAGCCCGACGGCGGCGAGCGCTGTAAGCGCCGGGTCGCGCAAGGCCGGATCGCGGCGCGCATCTTTCCAGAAATGAAACGAGTGGCCGGCGCGGGCCTGGACCGCGAGCGCAACATTGTCGAGCGCCGTGAAATCCGGAAACAGCGATGTAATCTGAAACGAGCGCGCCAGTCCGAGCCGGCTCCGGCGGTCCGCTGGAAGGCGCGTAATGTCGCCGCCTTCGAAGCGGATGCTGCCGCCTTCGGGTGCAATCTCGCCGCAGAGCAGCGCAACCAGCGTGCTCTTGCCGGCGCCGTTCGGCCCGATCACGGCGTGAAATTCGCCGCGCATGAGATCGAGCCCGATAGTGTCGGCCGCCACCACGCCGCCGAAGCGCTTGGTCAGGCCTTGGACCTGCAACAGCGGCGGGCTCATGGCTGCTCCTTGCGGAAGAAGCCTTCGATGCCGCTACGCAGATAGATGGCGACCAGGAGCAGCGCCGGGCCGAGGAACAGCCCGGAATATTCAGTGACGCGCGACAGCGCCTCCTCGAGCAGCAGGTATGCGACAGCGCCGATCACCGGGCCGAATGGCGTGCCAAGTCCGCCCAGGATCACCATGACCATGAGATCGCCGGAGCGTGTCCAGAACATGATCGCCGGGCTGATGAAATTTGTCTGATTGGCAAGGAGCGCCCCGGAAAGCCCGCACAACGCACCGGCGATGACGAAGCAGACGAGCCTGTAACGGAACACCGGAACGCCGATGGCGCGCATGCGCCGCTCGTTCGAGCGGGCGCCCCGGATGACGAGGCCGAATCGCGAATTGACGATGCGCGATACCAGACAGACGCTGCCGATCAGCGCGGCGATGCAGAGATAGTAGAAGACCGTATTGTTGTTGAGATCGAGCAGGCCCGAGAAGCTGCTGCGCTGGCCGATGGTGAGGCCGTCGTCGCCACCATAACGGTCGAGCCCTTGCGCCACGTAATAGACCATCTGCGCGAAGGCGAGCGTGATCATGATGAAATAGACGCCGCGCGTGCGCAGGCTGAGCGCGCCGACCACGAGCGCGAACAGCGCCGAGATCGCGATCGCAGCCGGCCATTGTACGAAACCGGAGGCGAAGCCTTCCTTCCATAGAATGCCGACTGCATAACCGCCGATGCCGAGATAGGCGGCGTGGCCGAAACTCACCATGCCGCCGTAACCCATGATCAGGTCGAGGCTCACCGCGGCGATCGCCATGATGACGATGCGGGTGAACAAGGTCAGCGCGAATGAATTGCCGGTCATCACCGCGTAGAGCGGCACCAGCGCCAGCACGATCAGCAGGGCCGCAGTCAGGCCGGTGCGCGGATCGATCATGGACGCGGAGCCGGATTTGCGGAATAATTCGCGCGCCGTTTTCATCGGCTCGCCGCCGGGAACAGCCCTTCCGGCCGGATGACCAGGATCGCCGCCATCAGCATGTAGATTGACATTGACGACAGTGCCGGCGCCAGCGTCAGCGCGGCGTTGGTGCTGAGTACGGCGCGCAAGATGTCCGGCAAGAAGGCGCGGCCGAGCGTGTCGATCAGCCCGACGATGATTGCGGCCACAAAGGCGCCGCGGATCGAGCCGATGCCGCCGATGACGATGACCACGAAAGCGAGGATCAGGATGTTCTCGCCCATGCCGATCTGCACCGTCAGAATCGGCGCCTGCATCAAGCCGGCGAAGCCGGCGAGCGCGGCGCCGAGTCCGAAAACCAGCGTGTAGAGCAGCTTGATGTTGATGCCGAGCGCGCCGACCATCTCGCGGTTCGAGGCGCCGGCGCGGATCAGCATGCCGAGCCGCGTGCGCATCACCACGAGATAGAGCAGGGCGGCGACCGCGAGTGCGACGAGGATGATGACGAGCCGGTACAGCGGGTAATACAGGCCCGGCAGAATCTGGACGGCCCGCAACATCTCGCTCGGCAGCGACAGCGTCATGCCGGCCGGTCCCCAGACAAGCCGAACCAGCTCGTTGAAGAACAACAACAGGCCGAATGTGCCGAGCACATGGTCGAGATGCGGCCGGCCGTAGAGCGGCCGGATGGCGATGACCTCCAGCACCATGCCGGCGGCCGCGGTAGCAAGCAGCGCCAGCAGGGCGCCGAGCACGAAGCTTCCGGTAACGGCCGCAAAGGTCGCTGCGAAATAGGCGCCCAGCATGTAGAGCGAGCCGTGCGCCAGATTGACCAGATCCATGATGCCGAAGATCAGTGTCAGCCCCGCCGCGAGCAGAAACAGCAGCATTCCGAGCTGCACGCCGTTAAGACACTGCTCGATGAAGTAGAGCACGTTACCGTCACCCTTGGCGCGTGCCGCACATTGTCATCATCCGCGCAAGCGGATGATCCAGTAATCACCGCAGGTTCAGCGCAGTGTTCGGAATTGACCTTGGGCGGTCGCGATTACTGGATGCCCCGCCTGCGCGGGGCATGACACCCCGGATCACTTCATCGGGCACTGCCTGTGGTATTTGTCCTGGTCATTCTTGACGATGAGCGAGACGGTGTGCAGCGAATAGCTGCCGTCGGCGTTCTTGCCGGCATCCTGCAGATAGAAATTCTGGATCGGGATGTGGTTGTTGCCGAACTTGAAGTCGCCACGCACCGACTTGATGTCGGCCTTTTCCATCTCCTTGCGCATGCCTTCCTTATTTGACAGGTCGCCATGGACGGCGGTGACCGCGCTGTTGAGCAACGCGACCGCATCATAGGTATCGGCGCCGTAGAATGACGGCGATGATTTGTACTTTGCCTTGTAGTCGGCGACGAACTTCTTGTTGGCGTCGTTGGGCAGGTCGTTGACCCAGTTCTGCGCGCCCGGCACGCCGATAGCGAGGTCTTTCAGTCGCGGCAGCGACAGATCGTCGATGGTGAAGGCGGTGTAGAGCGGGATCTGTCCTTTCAACCCGCTTTGCGCATACTGCGTGACGAACTGAATGCCGGCGCCGCCCGGATAGAAGGCGAAGATCGCGTCGGGCTTGGCCTCGCGGGCCTTGGACAATTCGGCGGAGAAATCGAGCTGGTCGGGCCAGCGCGTGAGCTCCTGGCCGACGATCTTGCCTTTGAAGGTCGACTGCACGCCGTGCAGCATGTCCTTGCCGGCGATGTAATTCGGACCCATCAGAAAAGCGGTCTTGACGCCCTTCTCGTTCATGTAGGTACCGATCGCGGCCGGCGTCTGGTCGTTCTGCCATGAGCTGGAGAACACGTAGGGCGAGCACATCGACCCGGCGAGCTCGGAGGCGCCCGCATTGGTTATCACCGTGATGGTCTTGGAATCGACCAGCGGCTTGAGCGAGGCCACCGCCACGTTCGACCAGATATAGCCGACGATGAAATCGACGTGGTCGGACTCGATCAGCTTCTTGGTTTTCTGGACGCCGACATCCGGCTTGATCTGATCGTCCTCGTAGATGACCTCGACCGGCAAGCCGCCGAGTTTGCGGCCGACGTGATCCAGACCAAGCTCGAACGAGTTGCGCATGTCCTTGCCGATCGCTGCGGCCGGACCGCTGAATGTCGAGATAAATCCAATCTTGATGGTCTTTTGCTGCGCCGTGGCCGGGGCGTCTGCGGCCGCTGCCAGCAGCGCCAGCGCCGTCGTGCCCAACAACCAAGACTTGATCAGTACGCGCATTTTTACCCTCCCACCTGAAGTCAGGTTCAGTTCCCCGCATTTGTAGAAAGCCGCGCATTTTTACGCAACCGGCATCGCAAAAATGCCGATGCGGCGGGCGCTTTGTCGCGGGTCTCAGAGGCCGAAACTGCAGCCGTAAGGCTACTGTTTGTGCGTCACGGTCGAGGGAATGTGGTTAAGCTCTTGGCAGCCGGTCGCGGTGACGACGACGGTACCGCCGATATTGACCCGGTGATTGCCGATGCAGGCATTTGGCTCGAAGGCGAACACCATGCCGGGCTCGATCACGGCCTTGCGCTGGCGCGCCGCATTCGGCCCGACGAAGGTGACGTTGAGATTGGCCTGGTCGATATTGACCTGGGTGCGGCCGGCGAGAAAGTGCGGGCCGAGCGAATGCACCAGCGGGGTGTAGCCCCAGCATCCGGCCGCGCGGTGCGGCTCCTCCATTGCGGCCAGAAGATCGGCGAAGGTGATACCCGGCTTGAGCGCCTTGAGGCCGGCGTCGTAAGACTTCAATGCAACGCTCTCGCACTTCTTGCTGGTGTCGTCGAGCGGATCGAGCGCCACGGTCATCTGCACCTGGATTTCCTGATTGCCGCACATCGACATCAGCTCCATTTGCAGCAGATCGCCGCGCTGCAGGATACGCGGTGCTTCGCCGCTCGTGGTCCAGCGCGGCGGTCCCCATGACAGCGTGTGCGGACCGGAATTTATCACGATCGTCGGAAAGCGGACGCCGATGCCCTGGCCCAGCATCTCGCGTGTCGCCTCGGCGAAAACGACCTCTTCGCCGATTCCGGGCGTCGTTATTTCGACGATGACCTTGCAGGCCTCCTCGGCGGCGTGCGCGGCGTAGCGCACCTGCGCGAGTTCCTCGTCGCTTTTGACCAGCATGAGTGCCCTGCAACTACTTGCAGAGCTTTGAGAACAGCATGGACGAGGTCCATGTCGCATCAGCCGGGCAGCTCGCACGCCAAAATGGCGGTCGATCTGCCGATCATCACGGCGGAAGAAACCGATTGGGGCATGCTCCGCTTCGGCACGCGTAAGACCGGCAAGGTGCGCCGGACGCTGCATTATGCGCCGAACCTGACGCGCGTGATCGTGCCGCCGCTCGCCGGCATGGACGGCTGGTCTGAAATTTATTTCAGCGTCACGCCGGTCGACGACGAAAATCACCTGTGGCTGATCACGAGTCACGTCGAAGTCACCGGCGAGGACGCCGACGCGTACCGCGAAAAGCGCGCCGCGTATGATCGCGCCGTTGCGACGGCGCCGCCGGTGATGGATGTGGTGCGCGATCTGTGGTCCGGCAAAATCCGCTTCGCCGATGTGACGCATCCGGACCTCGCCATCGTACAGGACATCGCCGTGCAGGCGGGGCAGGGGCGTATCGAGGATCGCGGCCGCGAACGGCTCGGCCGCTCCGACGCCGGCAACATTCTGTGGCGCAAGATTCTCCTGCGCGAGCTGCGCGCTATCGCCGATGGCCAGCCGCCCAAGACATGGAAAACGCCGCCGGCCGATGTGGTGCCGACGCTCGGGTTTTGAGGCGCATAGCCGTCAGCGCGCCGCGCCGATCAGGCCCTACGCGTGGTTCGGCGTCGTCAGCAGGTTGGCACCGATTGCCGCTGGCGATGGAGCTTGACCGATTGGCGATGACATCCCGGGCGCGGCACC
>Ga0265313_10000170_pt1 | contig 68643 bp, 66 predicted proteins | sample 4123metaG_FD_203122 | JGI IMG/M metagenome (GOLD analysis project Ga0265313, IMG submission 203122) | Rhizosphere microbial communities from Carex aquatilis grown in University of Washington, Seatle, WA, United States - 4-1-23 metaG | ecosystem: Host-associated > Plants > Roots > Rhizosphere >... | reverse complement strand
TTCAACAAGATCAAGCAGTTCCGGGGCATCGCCACCCGATACGACAAAGACCCACTCAACTTCCTCGCCGCAGTCAAATTGGTCGCGGCGAGGATTTGGTGTCAGCGGTAATGAGTCTACGGCCTAGTGCATTGATGCAAAAAAGGGATTCCTGGCCGGCGCGGGGCTTCCGGGGCGCAAGAGCGGGCAAAGATACTTCCCATAGCCAGCGATGCGGATTCAAGGAACGCCAAAGGCCGCCCATTTCGGGGCGGCCTTTGCACATTATGCGTCAAAAATTAGCGCGTTACGGGTCGCGTTTGCAGGTTATGGGGCACCCGACACCCCCCCTAAACGTCCAGGTTCGACACCTTCAGCGCATTGGTCTGGATGAACTCGCGGCGAGGTTCCACCACGTCGCCCATCAGGGTGGAGAACACCTGTTCGGCTTCGTCGACCTGAGCGACGCGGACCTGGAGCAGGGAGCGGGCCTCGGGGTCCAGAGTGGTTTCCCACAGCTGTTCCGGGTTCATCTCGCCCAGCCCCTTATAGCGCTGGAAAGCGATGCCCTTCTTGCCCTGGTCCATGATAGCGGTGACCAGATCCACCGGGCCGGCCAGCACGGTTTCCTTTTCCTTGGCGATCAGCACCGCCGAATGCTCGAAGCTTTCGCGCAGGCGGGGCGACAGCTCGTGCAGGCGCCGGGCCTCGGCCGAGCGGACGATGGCGGCGTCGAGATGGTGGGTCTCGGTGACGCTGCGGAGCGTGCGGGTGAAGATAAAGCCGTCGCCCTCCACCCAGGCGGCGTTCCAGCCGCGCTCCAGATGACTTTCCAGGGCATCGAGCCGCTTGGCCACCACGGCGGCGGCGGCCTGACCCCGGACGGAATCGGTCAGCAGGGTGGCATCAAGGGCGCCGGCAATGGCCGATTGCTCGACGATCTTGTTGGGCAGACGCCGCGACAGGGCGCCCAGCATGGTCTTGACGCTGCGGGCCAGATCGGTGAGCTGGCGCAGGTCGGCACCGCCCACCTGGGCACCGTTGCCCAGGCGCAGCACCGCGTCGCTGAGGCCGCCATCGACGAGGTATTCCTCCAGGGCCTTCTCGTTCTTGAGATAGACCTCGCTCTGGCCACGCTTGGCGCGATAGAGCGGCGGCTGGGCGATGTAGAGATAACCGCGCTCGATCAGCTGGGGCATCTGGCGATAGAAGAAGGTCAGCAGCAGGGTGCGGATATGCGAGCCGTCCACGTCGGCATCGGTCATGATTATGATTTTGTGGTAGCGCGCCTTGTCGATATTGAAGTCCTCGCGCCCGATGCCGGTGCCCATGGCGGCGATCAGGGTGCCGATCTCGGCCGAGGACAGCATCTTGTCGAAGCGCGCCCTCTCCACGTTCAGAATCTTGCCCTTGAGCGGCAGGATGGCCTGATTGGCGCGGTTGCGCCCCTGTTTGGCGGAACCGCCGGCGGAATCACCCTCCACCAGGAACAGTTCCGACAGCGCCGGGTCACGCTCCTGACAATCGGCCAGCTTGCCCGGCAGGGTGGCGATGTCGAGCACCCCCTTGCGCCGGGTCAGTTCGCGGGCCTTGCGCGCCGCCTCGCGGGCGGCGGCGGCCTCGACCACCTTGGTGACGATCTTGCGGGCTTCGGAGGGATGCTCCTCGAACCACTCGGCCAGCTTCTCGGCGACGATGTTTTCCACCACCGGCCGGACCTCGGAGCTGACCAGCTTATCCTTGGTCTGGCTGCTGAACTTGGGATCGGGGACCTTGACCGACAGCACGCAGGTCAGTCCCTCGCGCATGTCGTCGCCCGACAGCGCCACCTTCTCGCGCTTGGCGATACCGGATTCATTGGCGTAGTTGTTGACGGTCCGGGTCAGGGCGGCACGGAAGCCGGCGAGATGGGTGCCGCCGTCACGCTGCGGAATGTTGTTGGTGAAACACAGCTGATTCTCGTGGTAGCTGTCGGTCCATTCCATGGCCACTTCCACTGTCATACCGTCCTTCTCGCCCTTGACGGCGATGGGCGGGGCGTGCAGGGCCGTCTTCGAACGGTCGAGATAGTGGACGAAGGCCTCGATGCCGCCCTCGTAATGCAGCTCGGAGGTCTGGACCTCGGGATGGCGCAGGTCGGTGAGCTTGAGCCGCACCCCGGAATTGAGGAAGGCCAGCTCGCGCAGCCGGTGTTCCAGGGTGGTGAAGTCGAACTCGGTCTTGGTGAAAATGGTGGTGCTGGGCAGGAAGGTGACCTCGGTGCCGCTCTTGTCGCCGCAGGGGCCGACGATCTTCAGCGGCGAAACCGCATCGCCCAGGGCGAAACGCATGGCGTGCTCATGGCCCGAACGCCAGATGCGCAGGTCGAGGAATTCCGACAGGGCATTGACCACCGAGACGCCGACGCCGTGCAGGCCGCCGGAGACCTTGTAGGAGTTCTGGTCGAACTTCCCGCCGGCATGGAGCTGGGTCATGATGACCTCGGCCGCCGAGACGCCCTCTTCCTTGTGGATGTCGGTGGGAATACCGCGGCCGTTATCGTTGACGGTGCAGGACCCGTCGCCGTTCAGCACCACCTCGACCCGGTCGGCCCAGCCGGCCAGGGCCTCGTCGATGGCGTTGTCCACCACTTCGTAGACCATGTGGTGCAGGCCCGAACCGTCGTCGGTGTCGCCGATATACATGCCGGGGCGCTTGCGCACGGCGTCGAGGCCGCGCAGCACCTTGATGGAATCGGCGCCGTATTCCTCGGCCGCGACCTGGGCCGCGGTCATCTCGTGGCCGGCGGGTTCGGTGGTGCTCATGGTTTCACCTTACGTCCTTGCTTGGGGTGACGGTCGCGTCCGCCACCCGGAAAAATTGGGCCCTGTCCCCGAAACCGGCGAACAGCAGTTCGTCGGTCCCGGTCATCCAGCTCTGGCCGCCGAGAGCACAGAGTTCATCAAACAACGCGGCGCGGCGGAGCTCGTCCAGATGCGCCACCACCTCGTCCAGCAGCAGCAGCGGCGCCTGCCCCTTCAGCCCCTGGCGCACCCGCGCCTGGGCCAGAACCACCGCCACCAGCACCGCCTTCTGCTCTCCCGTCGAGCACTGCCCCGCCGGGAGGTCCTTGCCGGCATGGCGCACGGCGAAGTCGCTGCGGTGCGGCCCGATGGTGGCGCCCCCCGCCGCCTCGTCACGCGCGCGCGCGATTCTAAGACCGCCGCGCAGCTTCTCTTCCGCCTCGGCCGGGGCCAACCCTTCGGCCAGCCACCCCTCGACCTCGCCATCCACCGCCAGCCGGGCCGCCGGAAACGGCCCCAGACCCTGGCGGCAGGCGTCATCCAACCGCGCCGTCACCTCCAGCCGGGCGGCGGCGACCGCCACGCCGTGGCGGGCCATGCCGTCCTCCAGCGCCGCCAGCCAGGCCTTGTCCCGACCCTGGCCCCGCAGCAGCCGCGAGCGCTCGCGCATGGCGTGCTCGTAGGCGCCGGCCTGGGCGGCATGGCCGGGCTCCAGCCCGAACACCAGCCGATCGAGAAAGCGGCGACGGCCGCCAGCGCCCTCGATGAACAGCCGATCCATGGCCGGGGTCAGCCACAGCGCCGAGACCAGCCCGGTCAGATCACCCGGCTTGGCCGGCTGGCCATCAATGCGCACCACCCGGCGTTCCCGCCCGGCCTCGCGGCCGGTCCCGATCTCCACCGGCCCGCCCTCGGCCCCATCCAGCACCGCCGCCACCGCCCAGGGGGCGCCCGCTGCGGTGCCGTGGCGGCAAATATCGGCGAGACCGGCCCGGCGCATGCCACGGCCCGGGACCAGGAAAGACAGCGCCTCCAGCAGATTGGTCTTGCCGGCGCCGTTGGGGCCGGTAAGCACCACCGGACGGCCATCGGTCTCCAGCCGCAGGTGCCGGTAACAGCGGAAGTCCGTCAGCGACAGGCGACGCACCGCCAGACCGGCGAGGTCGCCCATGCCACGCTCTTCCGGTGGCCGGATCACACCCGCATCGGCATCAGCACATAGACGGCGCCGCCATCGGTCACCTCGCGCACCACGGTCGGCGAGGCGGCGTCGGCCATGGCGAAATGAGCGGACTCGCCTTCCACCTGGGCCAGAATGTCCATCAGGTAGCGGGAATTGAAGCCGATCTCCAGCGGAGTGGAGTCGTAATTGGCCTCGATCTCCTCGACGGCGCTGCCGTTTTCCGGGCTGGAGGCGGACAGGGTGGCGGTGCCCTTTTCCAGGCTGAGCTTGATGGCGCGCGACTTCTCGGTGGAGATGGCCGACACGCGGTCCACCGCCTGGGCGAAGCTCTTGCAATCGACTTCCAGCACCTTGTCGTTATCGGCCGGAATCACCCGCTCGTAATCGGGGAAGGTGCCGTCGATCAGCTTGGAGGTCAGCACCGCGTCGCCGAAGGCGAATTTCAGCTTGGTCTCCGACAGCGACACCGTGATTTCGGCATCGGTCTCGTCGATCAGCTTGCGGATTTCGGCCACCGTCTTGCGCGGCACGATCACGCCCGGCATACCGGCGGCACCGGTCGGCAGGGTTATCTCCACCCGGGCCAGACGATGACCGTCGGTGGCCACGGCCCGCAGCACCTCGCCGTTGGGACCGGTGGCGGCATGCAGGTAGATGCCGTTGAGATAGTAGCGCGTCTCCTCGGTGGAGATGGCGAAGCGGGTGCGGTCGATCAGAATCTTCAGCTCGGCCGCCGACAGGGTGAAATTGAACGGCAGATCGCCGCCCGACAGCACCGGGAAATCCTCCACCGGCAGGCAGGCCAGCGAGAATTTCGAGCGGCCCGAGCGCAACGTCATCTGGCCATCTTCGCCATTGACCTCGATCTCGACCTGACTGCCATCGGGCAGCTTGCGCACGATCTCGTAAAAGGTATGGGCCGGGGCGGTGGTGGCGCCGGGGCGCACCACATCGGCCGGGACCGATTCGATGATGTCCAGGTCCATGTCGGTGGCGTTCAGCGACAGCGATCCCGAACGGCCCTCCAGCTTGACGTTGGACAGAATCGGAATTGTGGTGCGGCGCTCAACGACACTCTGGACGTGGGCCAGCGACTTCAACAGAGCCGCGCGCTCAATGGTCAGTTTCATGGCGATTTGCTGACTACCCGAAGTGATCTCACCCTGCACCCCGCGGCAGGGTCCGACACTATATCACAGGCTGAAAACTCCCCAAGCGATTTCAGGGCCGCCGGGAATGGAGGGGAAATCCCCCCGTCACAGCAACAGCTCCACCCGAGGTCCCTTGGCGACGGTCTCCACCTCGACCCGGCATTCGTAGAGCCGCGATGCATCGATGCCGGCCTCGTCGGCGAGATATTCCTTGGCCGCCGCGGCGCGCCGCGCCGCCAGATCGGCCAGGGCGTCGCGGTCGGGGGCGCCGAAATCCTCGGCCTTGCGCTGAACTCCGACAAATTTCTCCAGCTTGGACAACAGCGGCTTGTCCTCGGCCCGCCTTGCCTCGGCCAGCGGCGCCCAATCACCGGTATCGGCCTTGCCGCACAGGGTCAGGTGCAGGCCGGGGCGGCCCTTCATCAGCTCGCCGACGCCGGTCAGGGTCTTACGGTGGCCATCGTCGAGAAGGGCGCTGCCCGGGGCGAAGACCAGCGGCGCCAGCCCCAGCCGCTGCCGGTCATTGGCATCGATCACCAGCGACAGCAGCCCCGCCACCGGAAAGGCGATCTTCAGCGTGGTCATCACCGTCGAGCGCAGGGCTCCCGCCACCGCCTGGGCCACCGCGTCGGACACGTCGAAATCGGGATTGGCGAGATTACCCCGCACCGGCAGCGACAGATGGATACGGTCATCCTCGCCGCGCAGCAGGTCCAGCACCGTCTCGATGGGCATCTCCGCCTTCCTGGCCAGCGGCGCATTGGGATCGGGGGGCGCGATGAACAGCTTGGACAGCGCGATGTCCAGCTTGCCGTTGAGGGTTCCCTTGGCGGCGGTGCCGTCGAGGCTGCCGTCGAAATGGCCGGTCTGGATCTGCACCCCCAGCGCCTCGGCGAGATAGGGCGATAGCGGCGGCAGCTCGAAGGCGGTGATGCGGCCCTCGACCCGCCCGCCGATGTCGTCGGCGAAGGGACGCACCACCCCCTTGAGGGCGATCTTGGCCTCGCCGATCTCGGCCTTGATTTCGAAGGGACTGTCGCGGTCGGGATGATCGCTGTCCAGGTCGGACAGGCTCAGCTCCAGCGGCCAAATGTCGAGCCGCACGCTTTCGCCCAGGCTGTGATCCTCGAACAGGACCCGGCTGCCGCCGGCCACCACCAGCCGCCCCAGGGTGATGTCGGGACTCTCCTGCGGCGCGGCGGCCGCGGGCTGGGGCTTGGCGGGCTCGAAGCCGACGATGCCGGTTTTGGTCCGGGTCACCCGGGCGGTGAGGCCGTCGATGCGGGCCTCGGCTACGGCAAAATCACCCTCGGCGTCGCGACCGGGATGGCCGAGCCGCACCGATTTGGCCTCGATCCGCCAGGGATAGCCGGACTTCCCCTCCCTGCGCAGCGCCGCCAGACCGTCGAGGCCCAGCCGTGTCGCGGCGACGGCCCCCTGGTCATCGAGGGTCAGGTCAACGGCCTCGAGCCGCTCCAGGCGAACCAGCTCCATGCCGTTGCGCGGATCGCGCCCGGACAGTCCCTGGGCGGTGAAACCGAGCTTGGCGGTAGCCTTGGACTTATCCCCGAACGCCACCCAACCTTCGGCCCCGGCGGTGGCCAGCATCGCCTCCAGGTCGGGGCGAACCAGTCGCAGCCCGGCGAGGTCCAGCTTGCCCTCCGCCCGCCCCGCCGGCCCGGCGGGATCGAAATCGAGCTTGCCGGCCCAGCTCGCCTGGTCGGGACGGACGGTGCCGTCGGCAAGAGTGATGACGGCGCCGGTCAGGGCCAGCGCCCCCTGCCATCCCAGCCTGCCGTCCCAGACCAGCGGCCGCGCGTCCAGGGTCAGGCCGGCGGCACTGCCCTCGCCACCAGGGCCGGAGCCGGCGACGGTCTGCGCCTGAAGGCCGGCGTCCAGATGCAGCCGCCCATTGTCCCAGACCAGCGAGCGGGCATCGAGCTTGGCCCCGCCCAGGGAAGCCTTGGCCTCGGCAGTCTTGACGCTCAGGCCGCCGCCCTCCGCCGCCGCCGACAGGTCCAGCCTCTTGCCGTCCCAGCTGGCGTGGCGCAAGTCCAGTCCGAGACGGGTGGCGGACAGTTCGGCGGGATGGGCAAGGCGGAAGTCGGCCAGATCGAGCCGGCCCGAGGCGGTCGCGACCAGACCGGACTCCTTCAGGCTGCCCTCGGCGCTCAGGGCCAGATCGGCCTTGCCGCCGAGGCCACGGATGCCCGATCCGGCCAGAAGCGGACCGAGAGTCCCCAGATCGAAGCCGGCGAGCCGGGCGGTCAGGGTGACGTTGGGCTCCACGTCGAAGGGAGTGACCCCTCCGGACAATTCGATGGCCGAGCCGTTGAGGCTGCCCTCCAGACGATAGGTCACCGGAACCCGGGGGCTGCGGCTGTGCAGGTTCTCCACCACCAGCCGGTTCAGGGTGATATCGGCCCTGGTCTCGCCATCTTCCAGCAGCAGCCGGGAATTGGTCAGCTCCAGGCTGGCCACGTCGATGCCCCAGCTCGGCGGCGCCTCGGCCTCGCCGCCATCCTTGGGCGGCGGCGCGGCGGCGACCGCCAGCGGCAGACCGTTGATCACCAGCCCGCCGGTCTCGGGATTGCGGCTGACCACCACGTCCACCCCTTCCAGGGCGATGCGGTCCACCACGATCCGCTTGTTCAGCAGCGGCGCCCAGCGGAAGCGCAGGGCGAAATCCTTGATCCCCAAGGCCGAGCCCAGGGCGGGGCGCGCCACCATCTGGCGCACCACCACCTTGCCGCCGAACAGCGACAGATCGGCATCGGAGACGCTGACCTCGACCATGCCCAGGTCGCGCAGCACCTTGACCAGCCCCCAGCGCAGCCCGGCCCCGGGCAGCAGCGCCCCGGCCAGCCCGAGCAGGATCAGGGCGACAAGCCCCGATACCGCCAGCACGTGCCAGCGCCGGATGACATACCCTCTTACCGTCTTGCCGATCAGCATCACCCCTCACCCCGAACTCCACGGACCATGATTCAGTCACTTGGGGAAAAGGCAAGAGAGAACCAAGAATCCCACTTGCATTTTCGCGGGCCCACACCCTATGTTCCGCCCGGGAGATCGGCGGCGGACGAGCTTGTCGCCAACCCGGTCAGGTCCGGAAGGAAGCAGCCGTAACGATTTCCGGTTCGGGTCGTTGTCCGGTCTCCCACCTTAAATCATATCTTGCCTCAGGCGCCGGCCTTCGCTCCGCTCGGTTGGCTTTCCTCCGCTGGCGCTCCGGGCCGCTCAACGCGGCCGCGCTCGCGTTGCTCGCTCAACATATCTTGTCTCAGGCGCCGGCCCTCGCTCCGCTCGGCTGGCTTCGTTCGCTCCATCCGAAATGATATGCCAGCGCCCTTTGCTTCGGAGCAGGGCCGATATATCTTGTCGGCCATGACCGACAGCCCCGCTCCCGTCCCCTACCGCGTCCTGGCCCGCAAGTACCGGCCCACCGACTTCGCCGGCCTGATCGGGCAGGAGGCGATGGTGCGCACGCTGACCAACGCCATCCATTCCGGCCGCCTTGCCCATGCCTTCGTGCTGACCGGGGTGCGCGGCGTCGGCAAGACCACCACGGCGCGGATCATCGCCCGGGCCCTGAACTGTATCGGCATCGACGGCAAGGGCGGCCCGACCATCGATCCTTGCGGGGTATGCGAGCACTGCCGCGCCATCGCCGAGGACCGCCACGTCGATATCCTGGAGATGGACGCCGCCAGCCGCACCGGCGTCAACGATATCCGCGAGATCATCGAGGGCGTGCGCTATCGCCCCACTTCGGCCCGCTTCAAGATCTACATCATCGACGAAGTGCACATGCTGTCCACGGCGGCGTTCAACGCCCTGCTGAAGACCCTGGAGGAACCGCCGGAGCATGTGAAATTCGTCTTCGCCACCACCGAAATCCGCAAGATTCCGGTGACGGTGCTGTCGCGCTGCCAGCGTTTCGACCTGCGCCGGGTCGAGATGGACGTGCTGGCCGCGCATTTCGCCGGCATCACCAAGAAGGAGAATGCCGAGGTCGAGCCGGCGGCGCTGAAGCTGATCGCGCGGGCCGCCGACGGCTCGGTGCGCGACGGGCTGTCGCTGCTGGATCAGGCCATCAGCCACGGCGCCGGGCTGGTCACCGAGGCCCAGGTCCGCGACATGCTGGGTCTGGCCGACCGGGCACGCGTGTTCGACCTGCTGGATTCGGTGATGAAGGGACAGGTCGCCGCCGCTCTCGACCAGATCACCGACCAGTATGCCGCCGGCGCCGATCCGGCGGTAGTGCTCCAGGACATGCTGGAGCTGACCCATTGGCTGACCCGGCTCAAGGTCACCCCCGACGCCGCCGATTCCCTGGGCGCCTCCGAGACCGAGCGGGTCAAGGGCCGCCAGATGGCCGAGGGGCTGTCGCTGGCGGCGCTGACCCGGGCCTGGCAGATGCTGCTGAAGGGCCTGGGCGAGACCCGGAGCGCCCCCAATCCGCTGCAAGCCGCCGAAATGGCGGTGGTGCGCCTCGCCTATGCCGCCGAACTGCCGACGCCGGCCGAACTGGTGGAGCAGTTGCGCAACGCGCCGCCGCAACCGCCGGCACCGCGCGGCCCCGGTGGAGGAGGAGGGGGCGGCTTCGCCCCGCCCGCCGATGCGGTGTCGGGTCATCACCTCGGCGGCCCCGGCGGCGGCGGCGCCACCGCGCTCAAGCTTCAGCCGGCCCCCATGGCCGAGCCGACACAGCTGCCCGCCATGCCCGCCTCCTTCGCCGAGCTGGCCGAGCTGTTCTCGGCCCGGCGCGAGGGGCAATTGGCGGTGGCGCTGCGCACCCAGGTCAATCTGGTGTCGTTCGAGCCCGGCCGCATCGAGTGGCGCCAGCACAAGACCGCCCCGGCCGACCTCGCCCCCAAGGTGGCGCGTCTGGCCTCGGAATGGACCGGCCGGCGCTGGACCGTCACGGTCAATTCCGCCGAGACCGCCGAACCCACCCTGGCCGAACAGGCCGCCAGCGCCGAACTGCGCCGCCGCCAGGATGCCGCCGAACACCCGCTGGTCAAGGCGGTCCTGGCGGCATTTCCCGGCGCCACCATCGAGGTGGTGCGTGAATTGGAGCCCGAAACCCCGCCGGTCATCGCCCCGGCCGAGGACGGCGACCCCGGCTTCGATATCGACGCCGAACTGATCCCTGGAGAGGAAGACCTATGAAAAACCTTGGCAACCTGATGAAGCAGGCCCAGCAGATGCAGGCCAAGATGGGCGAGATGCAGGCCAAGATGGCCGAGATCGAGGCCACCGGCTCCGCCGGGGCCGGCATGCTGACCGTCACCCTCAACGGCAAGTTCGAGCTGAAGAAGGTCAAGATCGATCCCTCGCTGGTCGATCCCAACGATGTCGAGGTGCTGGAAGACCTGCTCCTCGCCGCCTTCAACGACGCCAAGGGCAAGGCCGAAAGCCAGATGCAGGAAGCCATGGCCCAGCTCACCGGCGGCCTGGAACTGCCGGCCGGCTTCAAGCTGCCGTTCTGAGCACGGGCGAGACGGCAACGTGGTCGGACCCGAGATCGAGCGCCTGATCCAGTTGCTGGCCCGGCTGCCCGGCCTGGGGCCGCGCTCGGCCCGGCGCGCCGCGCTGCGGCTGGTGGAAAGGCGGGAAACCCTGCTGATCCCCCTGGGCCAGGCCTTGGCCGACGCCGCCGCCCGGGTGCGCACCTGTAGCGTCTGCGGCAATTTCGACAGTGTGGAGCCCTGCGCCATCTGCTCCGACCCCCGGCGCGACGGCGGCCTGCTTTGCGTGGTCGAGGACGTCGCCGCCCTGTGGGCCATGGAGCGCACCGGCAGCTTCAAGGGCCGCTATGCCGTGCTCGGCGGCCTGCTCTCGGCCCTGGACGGCATCGGGCCGGAGGATCTCGGCATCGGCCAATTGCTCGGCCGCGCCGGGGACGGCATGGTCAAGGAGGTCATCCTGGCCACCCCCGCCACGGTGGAGGGCCAGACCACCGCCCATTACATCGCCGAGCGCCTCGCCGGGTCAGGGGTATCGGTCACCGGCCTCGCCCATGGCGTACCGGTGGGCGGCGAGCTGGACCACCTGGACGACGGCACCATCACCGCCGCCCTCAGGGCTCGGCGGGCGTTTTAAATCCCCCGCCAACGCCCGAACGGCACGACCTTGTTGTCGGCGTCATGGCCGATATCGGCGCGGCCGAGATAGGCGATGCCCGAGCGCCGGCACCAGTGCCGGGCGATCTCCTCCTCGGTCTGGCCGAATTCGGGGTCGTTGGGGGGAATGTCGCTACAGCGGCCCAGTCGGAGCCCCGCCACTTTCCGGATATGGGCGTTGCTGGTGAGCTGGCAGAAATCGCGGTCGAGGCGATAGAGATACTCCGACACCTCCTCGACCAGCAGCACATGGCCGGCGAGGTCGGGCTGAAACGGCGTGCCCAGCAGATGGGCGAGGATGGTGAGGTTGAAGGCCGCCGCCGGCCGCTCGTCCAGTCCGGCTTCCAGCGCCGAAGGGGCGCCCTCGACCAGGAAAGCCAGCGCCCTCGCCACCGCCGCCTCGCCGCCGGCCCGCTTGATGTCCGACGGCATCGGCCCGTGGGCGATGCGGGGAAAGCCGGCGCCGTAGAGCACCCCCAGCAGCGAGCCGGCATCGCTGTAGCCCAGATAGGTCTTGTCCCGCGCCGCCGGGCTCAGGCCCGCCAGCACCGCCTCCGCCAGCCGGCAGGAGCCATAGCCGCCGCGTCCGAACCACAGGGCATCGAAACCGGGATCGTTGGCGATGGCGAGAAAGGCCCGGGTCCGGGCCGCATCATCGCCGGCGAAATGGCCGGCGGCCTCGAAGCACTGGGGATGGAAGCAAAGCTCCAGCTCCTCGGGATAGAGCCGGCGAGCCAGGGCCGACACCGCATCGGGCACGGCGGGGTCCATGGGCGAGCTGGGCGCAACGATGCCGATCCTGATCGGGGCCAAAGGTTTAAGTCCTTGCAACGGGTTAAGCCGGATTGTAGCGTCCGGCCATGAGCCAAGACACCCCCTATTTCTTCTGCGGCATCGGTGGCAGCGGCATGCTGCCCCTGGCCCTGATCGTCCAGGCCCGCGGCCATGCCGTCGCCGGGTCCGACCGGTCCCTCGACCAGGGTCGCACCGCCCGGAAATTCGACTTCCTGCGCAACCAGGGCATCACCCTGTTTCCCCAGGACGGCAGCGGTATCACCCGGCCGGAACAGATTCTGGTGACCTCGGCGGCGGTGGAGGAAAGCGTTCCCGATGTCCAGGCGGCCCGCCGGGTCGGCGCCCGGCTGATGACCCGCGCCCAGCTGCTGGCCCGATTGTTCAACGCCGCCGCCACCGGCATCGGCGTCGCCGGCACCAGCGGCAAATCCACCACGACCGGCATGATCGGCTGGCTGCTGCACCGTGCCGGCCTCGATCCCACCGTGATGAACGGGGCGGTGATGAAGAATTTCGTCACCGGCGCCTCGCCCTTCGCCAGCGCCCTGGTCGGGCGGGGCGCCGCCTTCGTCGCCGAGGTGGACGAGAGCGACGGCTCCATCGCCCAGTACCAGCCGGCGGTGGCGGTGCTGAACAACGTGGCGCTGGACCACAAATCCATGGACGAGCTGCGGACGCTGTTCGGCGACTTCATCGCCAAGGCCGGCACGGCGGTGCTCAACCTGGACAATGACGAGACCGCCCGGCTGGCCGCCCCCCTGTCGTCCGGCCGCAAGATCACCTACAGCCTGTCCGATCCCGCCGCCGATCTGCTGGGCGGCGACCTGACCCCCGCCCCCGACGGCATCGCCTTCAGCGTCACCGAGGGCGAAGTCACCGCGCGGCTGCGCCTGCTGGTGCCGGGCCGCCACAACGTCTCCAATGCCCTGGCCGCCCTGGGCGCCGCAAGGGCGCTGGGCCTGGGGCTGGCCGAGGCGGCGCGCGCCCTGGACGGCTTCGCCGGCATCCGCCGCCGGCTGGAAACGGTGGGCAGCGCCAACGGGGTGACGGTCATCGACGACTTCGCCCATAACCCCGACAAGCTGGCCGCCAGCTTCGAGACCCTGCACGCCTTTCCCGGCCGGCTGCTGGTGATGTTCCAGCCCCATGGCTTCGGCCCGCTCCGGCTGATGAAGAATGAGTTCATCGCCGGCTTCGCCGCCCATCTCTGCCAGGAGGATGTGCTGGTGATGCCCGATCCGGTCTATTTCGGCGGCACCGTCGACCGCAGCGTCACCAGCGCCGACATCGCCGAAGGGGTGCGGGCCAAGGGCCGCACCGCCGAAGCCTTCTCCGAACGGACCCGATGCGGCGAAAGGCTGCTGGAACTGGCGAAGCCCGGTGACCGGATCGTGGTGATGGGCGCCCGCGACGACACATTGTCGGTCTTCGCCGCCGAGCTGCTGGCGAAGCTTTAGGCCGCGCGTATCCGGTTACGACAGGCACTGCATATTCATATGCTATTCCAAGGCATGATCGTCTACGCTACCATGTTCCCGAGCTGGTTGAGCGAACCTGCGCCAATCAACCAATTTTTGGGCAGCAGAGGGGGAGGCGAGCATGCTTGACGCCCTGTTCAATACGGCGGATTTGGCGCCGCATGGGTTCTGCCTTCTCTGGCGCAATGAGCTGTTCTGGTCGCTGGCGGCCTCCGACGCGATGATCGCCGCCTCGTATATCTCCATCAGCGTGGCGATCACCCTTTACCTCGCGAAACGTCGTGACCTCTATCTGCGCGGAGTGGGGGCCGCCTTCGCCCTGTTCATTCTCCTTTGCGCAGCCAGCCACCTTTCCGATCTGTGGACGCTGTGGTCGCCGGACTATGGCATCCAGGTGATGATCAAGGCGACCACCGCCCTGGTCTCGCTGGGCACGGCAGTCCTCCTCTGGCCGCTGATCCCACGTGTTCTGGCCATGCCCAGCAACGCCCAGCTGGCGGCGGCCAATGCCGCGCTCAACCACGAAATTGAGGAGCGCCGGGCGGTGGAAGCGTCGTTGCACTCCACCGAGAAGGAACTGCGGGCCGCCAATGCCGAGCTGGAAAGTTTCGCATATGCGGTTTCCCACGATCTGCGGGCGCCGTTACGGGCCATGACCGGATTCAGCACCGCCCTGCTGGAGGACTACGGCGACCAGCTCGACGAGACGGCTCATCGTTATCTTGATCAGGTATGCCGGGGTGGGCGGCACATGGGGGAGCTGATCGAAGGGCTGCTCCAGCTGTCGCGCGTCACCCGGGACCAGTTGAAACGGGAATGGGTCGACATCTCGGCCATGGCGGAGTCCATCCGCGACGAACTGAATAAAACAGAGGCTGGTTCGACGACGACCTGGGAGATCGAGCCGGGGCTCTCGGTTTGGGGTGATCCCCGCATGACCGAGGCGGTTCTGCGCAATCTGCTGGAGAACGCGGTCAAATACGCCGCGAAAAGTCCCTGCCCGACAGTCCGCGTTTATTCCGAGAGTCGGGACAACGCCCCCTTCGTTTGCGTGACCGACAACGGGGCCGGGTTCGACATGGCCCATTCCGCCAAGCTGTTCCAGCCGTTCCAGCGCCTGCACCGGCAGGATGAGTTTCCCGGCATCGGCATCGGCCTGTCCACAGTCAGCCGTATCGTTCATCGGCACGGCGGCACCGTCCAGGCAAAAGGCGTGGTGGGCAAGGGAGCCACTTTCGGCTTTTCCCTGCCCGAGCCCGATGCCGTCGTCCAGGGGGAGGTGGGATAATGAATAACGCGACGTTATTGATGGTCGAGGACAACGGCCAGGACGAGATGCTGATGCTGCGAGCCTTACGCAAGGCCAACGTCGCCAATCAGATCGACGTCGTCCGCGACGGGCAGCAGGCGCTCGACTATCTGTTCGGCATCGGCGAGTTCGCCCACCGCGCCAATGCCCAATTACCGGTCGCCGTGCTGCTGGACATCAACCTGCCGCGGGTCAGCGGGCTGGACGTGCTGGCAAAGCTGCGCGCCGAGCCACGCACCCGCCAGCTGCCGGTGGTTATCCTCACCTCCTCCGACGAGGAGCGTGACCGCCTGCGCAGCTATGAGAACGGCGCCAACAGCTTCGTGCGCAAGCCACTGGATTTCCATGAATTCGCCGAGAAAGTCTCGAGCCTGGGGGTGTATTGGGTCGCCATAAACGTCCCGCCCCAGGGATAATGAGGCCATGGATAAGCCGATCAGCCTGCTGGTGATCGAGGACAGCCGGAGCGACTTCGCCCTGCTCGAGCGATATATCGAGCGCCAGGGCATGCCGGCCGCCTGCTACCGGGTGGACAGTCTGGGCGCCCTCCAGTCTGCGTTAGAGAGCAGGCCATGGGACGCGGTGTTATCCGATTTCAACGTCCCGGGTCTGGACTTCCTCGAAAGCTTCGAAGCGATCCGCGCCAACAACCCCGACGTGCCGGTGATCCTGGTGTCCGGCACCATCGGCGAGGAAAGGGCGGTCGATCTGCTGAAACGGGGGGTGACCGATTTCGTACTGAAGGACAATCTGGCACGGCTGGCGCCGGCCATCCTGCGCGCCGGCAAGGAGGTTGCCGAAAAGCACCGTCGCGAACTGGTGGAGCGCAAGCTGCGGGACCACGAGGCGCAATTGGCGCGGCTGCTCGAAACGACCTTCGACTGCTCGTGGGAAACCGATGCCGAGCATCGCTTCACCTGGATCAGTCCGCGCGTCCACGACCTGCTGGGCTACCGCCCGGACGAGGTGATCGGACGCAGCCGGTTCGACCTCATGCCGCCGGATGAAGCCGGGCGCAGCCGGTCAATTTTCGCCGGCCTTGCCGCCGACCGAGGGCCGTTTACCATGCTCGAGAACGTCGTCCTGCATCGCGACGGCCAAACGGTAATAATCGAAAGCAGCGGCCTGCCCATCAGCCGGTCGGACGGGAGCTTCGCCGGCTATTTCGGCGCCAGCCGCGACATCACCGGGGCCAAGCACGCAGAGAAGACGCTGCGCACCCTGTCGCGCGCTATCGAGCAGAGCCCCGCCTCGGTCATCATCACCGATCCCAAGGGCGACATCGAATACGTCAACTCCAAGTTCCACGCCGTCACTGGCTATGGTCTGGACGAGGTCAGGGGGAAGAACCCACGCATGTTCCAGTCGGGACTGACCCCGGTCGAAACCTATCGGGAGATATGGCGGACCATCCTGGCGGGCGAGACTTGGAACGGTGATCTTAGGAACCGCCGGAAGAATGGAGAGCTGTATTGGGAACACGCCTCCATTTCCCCGATTTGGTCTTCGGACGGCACCGTCCTGCATTTTCTCGCGGTGAAGGAGGACATCACCCCGAGGAAAAAGGTGGAGGCCGACCTGATGGCCGCCATGCGGGCGGCCGACGAAGCCAACCGGGCCAAGACCGTGTTCCTCTCCCATATGAGCCATGAGCTCCGCACCCCGCTGACCGCCGTCCTGGGCTATGCCGAGATGATGAGTCTGGGGCTGCGAGGGCCGATCCCGCCCGAATACGACGAGGATATCATAGCCATCAAGGGCGGCGGTGGCCATCTGCTGTCCATCATCGACGAAATCCTCGACATTACCCGCATCGAACTGGGCGGCTACCGGATCGCCTTCACCGAAACCGACCTGACGGCCCTCTGCCGGGAGTGCGTCGCCATGTTGCGTCCGCAATGCGAAGCCAAGGACATCCGGATCGCCATGACCGGGGCGCCGACGTCCATGGTCAGGTCCGACGGCAAGGCGCTTCGCCAGATCGTCATCAACCTGCTGGGCAACGCCGTCAAATACACCCAGACCGGCGGATCAATCCAAGTCTCGGTCTTGCCCAGGGATGATGGCGCCGCCATCACCGTCGCCGATACCGGCTGCGGCATCCCGGCGGAGAAGCTGGAGCATATCTTCGAGCCATTCCAGCGGGTGGACCCGCTGCTCGCGGATCCGACGCGTGGCGTCGGCCTGGGGTTGGCCATCTGCCGCCGCATCATCGACCTGCTCGGCGGCGCCATCGCCATCACCTCCGAACCGGGACGCGGCACCACGGTGAGCGTTACCGTCCCCCCGTAATACCGAATACCGGTGATCGTGACCGGTCACCGATATTTGGCCTCAGTCTTCGCTGTCCAGCGAAGCGACGTAGCGCAATCCGTCCAGGGCGGTGGCGAACCAGTCGTCGCGGGTCTCGTCCTCGGCATAGACCAGATAGGCCGGACGGCGGAATTCCGGGGCGCCCCCCACCTCGAACAGCCGGCCGGCGGACAGATAGCTGCGCACCACCCGCATGGGAAAATAGCCGGTGCCGCCATAGGCCAGGATGTGCTGAAGGCCGAGCGCCCCCAGCCCCACCGACACCGCCGGGGTCTTGAGATCAGGAAAGGCCTGACTGTGAGCGGCGCGGAATTCCGGGCCCCAATCCACCAGGACGTAATCATCGTCCCATTCGGCGACCGAGCGGCGGCGGGTGGAGACCAGGACCAGACGCTCTTCCAGCAGCTTTTCGATATGCAGGCCGGGACGCGACAGCGGCGAATACATCACGCCGACATCGAGCAGGCCTTCGATCAGCTGGCGCATCAGGCCGTCGGACAGCCCGACCTCGGCCCGCAGCGCCACGTCGGGCATGGCGGTGCGCATCCAGGGAATCCACTGCACCAGCAGGCGGTCCCACAGCGAGAACTGGCCGCCGACGGTGAGCACGGTGCGAAAACCCGGCGGCAAAGCCAGTTCCTGCCGCGCCTGTTCCCAGACCCGAACCATGGTGGTGGCATAGCGGCGGAACTGGGTTCCGGCGGCGGTCAGCTGGGTTCCCGACTTGGAGCGGACGAACAGCGGCCGCCCCAGCTCGTCTTCCAGCGCCTTGATGCGCATGCTCACCGTGGACTGAGTCACGGAGAGGCGCTCGGCAGCCTTGTTGAAGTTGCCGGTATCGACGATTTCCAGGAAGGTGCGGGCGAGATCGATGTTCATGGCGTGCCGTGCAGGCAGTGCGATGTTGCACTGCAATATACGGCAGCGTTTTACCGCAACCGCGCACGAACTTCAACCATGCAGCAGGAAAAATCGAAAACCTTGATGCATGGGTGGGTTTTGCCCCACCCATGCCGGTAGGGTTATCGCATTCAGGCGCGGACGCGAGCCTTCACGTCGCCGCGCTGCCGCTCCACATACTCCTTCAACTGCCGCTCCATGCTGGCGAAGGTCTCGCGCAGGGCGACATAAATGTCTTCGTTGACGTGGCTATCCTTGGGATCGCGCTTCACCACCAATTCAGTGCCGGGAACCGTGAGGTCGAGCCGGATATGGAACGGCTCGCCCTTGTGGTGGAGGTTCGAGGTATTGCGATGGTGCGACTCGATGACCACCCGACACGAGGTGATCCGGTCGTAAAGCAGCTCCAGCTTGGCCACCTTTTCGCGGATGCGGGTTTCGACGGCGTCGGAATGATCGATGCCATGAAAGGTGATCTGGAGGGGAATCTGCATCAACGTCTCCATTCTCTCGGTTCGCCGTGACCGCCCATCGGGACGGCCTGGCGACTCGGTTCTTATGTCCCGCCTTGTTTCGCGGGCGGGCCTTTAAAGCCCCAGGGGCGCCATACATAGCCATTTGCCATTGGTCTGGCAACGCCCGGAGTGAACTTTCATTGTCTCGGAGAATCGATGCACTTGCAACCTTCGCCCGCTCCCCTCATATCAGAGCGCCCGTCAATTCATACCTTTTCCCAAATGAGGACCGCATGGCCGAAGAAAAGCGTCAATTTCAGGCGGAAGTCGGCAAGCTGCTCGACATCGTCGTTCACTCGCTCTACTCCAACAAGGAGATCTTCCTGCGCGAGCTGATCTCCAATGCCTCGGATTCCTGCGACCGGCTGCGCTATGCCGCCATCACCGAGCCCGACCTGCTGGAAGGCGGCGCGGATTACCGCATCCGCCTGATCCCGGACAAGGAAGCCGGCACCCTGACCATCGCCGATAACGGCCAGGGCATGAATCATGACGAGGTGATCGCCAATCTGGGCACCATCGCCAAGTCGGGGACCGCCGAGTTCGTGTCGCGGCTGTCGGGCGACGCCAAGAAGGACGTCTCCCTGATCGGCCAGTTCGGTGTCGGCTTCTACTCCGCCTTCATGGTGGCCGAGGAAGTGAGCGTGGTCACCCGCAAGGCCGGCGACGCCAAGGGCTGGCGCTGGACCTCGGACGGCCAGGGCGAGTTCGTGGTCGCCGAGGCCCCCGACGCCGAGCGCGGCGCCGCCATCACCCTGAAGCTGCGCGAGGCGGACAAGGAGTTCCTCGACCCCTTCCGCCTCAAGTCCATCGTCAAGCGCTACTCCGACCACATCGCCATCCCGGTCACCCTGACCGAGGGCGACAAGGAGGAGGCCATCAACTCGGCCAGCGCACTGTGGACCCGCTCCAAGTCGGAGATCACCCCGGAGCAGTACAAGGAATTCTATCACCACGTCGCCCATGCCTTCGACGAGCCCTGGGCCACCCTGCACTACAAAGCCGAAGGCGCCATCGAATATACCGGCCTGCTGTTCGTGCCGTCGTCCAAGCCCATGGACATCTTCCACCCCGACCGCAAGCAGCATGTGAAGCTTTACGTCAAGCGGGTGTTCATCACCGATGATTGCGAGGAGCTGCTGCCGCCCTATCTGCGCTTCGTGCGCGGCGTGGTGGACAGCCAGGACCTGCCGCTCAACGTCAGCCGCGAGATGCTGCAACACAATCCCATCCTGTCCAAGATCAGGACCGGTCTGATCAAGCGGGTGCTGGGTGAGCTGAAGAAGAAGGCCGAGGACACCGAGGCCGGCGATTACGCCACCTTCTGGGAGACCTTCGGCGCCGTGCTGAAGGAAGGCATCTACGAGGATTTCGAGCGTCGCGACGAGATCCTGGACCTTTGCCGCTTCCGGTCCACCGCCGGCGACGGACTGATCAGTCTGGCCGATTACGTCGGCCGCATGAAGGAAGGGCAGGAGGCCATCTACACCATCACCGGTGACGATCTCGCCCAGCTGAAGCAGAGCCCGCAGCTGGAAGGCTTCGTGGCCAAGGGCGTGGAAGTGCTGCTGCTCACCGATCCCATCGATGAGTTCTGGGTCTCCGCCGTGCCCAAATACGCCGACAGGGAGTTCCGTTCGGTGGCCGCCGCCGGAGCCGATCTCGGCAAGGTCAAGGGCGCCGAGGGCGCCGACGACAAGAAGGCCGACGAAGCCCCGGAAGGCGATCTCGCCAAGCTGGTCGAGGCGCTGAAGCTGGCCTTGGGCGACAAGGTCAAGGACGTGCGCGGCTCGGAACGCCTGACCGAATCCGCCGTCTGCCTGGTCGCCGCCGAGGGCGAGATGAGCATGCATCTGGAAAAGCTGCTGCGCGCCCACGGTCAGGCCGCCGGCGAGCGTCCCCGGGTGCTGGAGATCAATCCCCGCCACGCCCTGATCAAGGCCATGGCCGCCAGGGTGGCGGCCTCCGGCACCGGTCCGGTGGTGGAGGATTTCGCCGCCCTGCTGCTGGATCAGGCCCGTATCGTCGAGGGCGAACCCCCGGCCGATCCGGTGGCCTTCGCCCGGCGCATGGTGGCGGTGATGGAAAAGGGGCTGTAGCCATCCCCTCCGTCTTCCCCTCCTCCCGGCTGGCCGGGGGGAGGGGAGCGGACCGCAGAGGAAAGGCGTGACAGCGCCGCCAGGGCTTATATCATGGCTTGGAATTCAGCCAGACCAAGGTCCCGCCATTGTCCGAGATCACGCCCTATTCCGCCAAAGGCAAGGTCGGCGTCTTTCACGGCCTGTCGTTCAAGCAGGCGGTGGCGACCCTGATCATCGGCCTCGGCCTGGGCGCCGTCTCGGGGGCCTGGGACCTGTGGTCCGACTACCGGCAACTGCGCCAGGAGGTCCGGGACGCGACCATCGCCAATCTGGCCCTGGTGCGCGGTCTGGCGGTGGAATCGGCCTTCATGCTGAGCAGCGAGCTCGCCGGCGAGGTGGTGAACGGTCTGGCGCAGGACCCGCTGGTGGCCGAGGCCCGCATCGCCGATAATTTCGGCGACGTGCTGGGGCAGATGACCCGGCCGGCGGCGGCGACCACCCTGCCCGCTCTGGCCGAGCGGCTGTTCGGCGACATGACCCGCTATTCCCAACCGCTGCAGACCCACCAGAACGCCACCGCCACCGATGTGGGGCGGCTCGAGCTGCGGCTCGATCCGGCACGCTTGCTCAACCGTTATCTCGGCCATGTGGTCGATACCACCGCCGCCGGCCTGTTGCGGACGGTGGCGTTGTGTCTGGCGGTGGTGGCGGTGTTCTACGTGCTGATCACCAAGCCGCTGTTGCGCATCAGCGCGTCCATCGCCACCGTCGATCCCGGCCGGCCCGCCGCCTTTCTCATCGCGCTGCCCCGGCGGCACGAAGGCGACGAGCTGGGCCTGCTGGTCAACACCGTGAACGGCCTGTTCTCCGCTTCGCAGCAGGGACTGAACCAGCGCGATTCCGCCGAAGGGGCGCTGGCCGCCCTGGCCCGCGACCTGGAGCAGCGGGTCATGGACCGCACCGCCGAGCTGGAACGCCAGAAAGACGACGCCGAACGGGCCAATGCCGAGCTGGAAAAGGCCAACCGCTTCATTTCCGACGGCATCCGCTACGCCAGCCGCATCCAGACGGCGCTGCTGCCCGAAGCCGGCGCGCTGGAAGGCGCGGTGGACGAGATCACCATCGGCTGGCGGCCCTTCGACATCGTCGGCGGCGATTATTACTGGACCGGCCGCTTTGGCGACAAGGCGGTGGTGGCGGTGATGGACTGCACCGGCCACGGCGTGCCCGGCGCCTTCATGACCGCCGTGGTCTCCTCCATCCTGGCCCGCATCCTTCACCATCACGGCCACGATGACCCGGCGGTGATCCTGGCCCTGCTCAATTTCCTGGTGAAGTCGGCCCTGCGCCAGGACCGCGCCGACGCCCCGGCCGATGACGGCCTCGACGCCGCCATCTGCGTACTCGACCGCACGCGCGAGGTGGCGACCTTCGCCGGTGCCAACCTGCCGCTGATGGTGTGGAGCGGCGGTCACATGAAGGTGATCCGGGGCGACCGCCGCAGCCTTGGCTATCGCGATTCACCGCCCGACGCCACCTTCGCCAGCCACGAGATTCCCATCACCCCCGGCGCCACCTTCTATCTCTACACCGACGGGGTGATCGACCATATGGGCGGCCCCAGCCGGCGGCTGTTCGGCCGGCGGCGGCTGATCGAGACCCTGAGCGGGCTGGCCCATCTGCCGCTGGACGAGCAGAAGGAGCGCCTGTTCGCCGATCTGGATTCCTGGCGGGGCGAGCAGCCCTGCCGCGACGACATGACCTTCATCGCCTTTCGCCCCATGGCAGGTTAACCATCTCCATCCGGCTATCTTGAGAAATCCGCCGCCCGGCCCCACACTTGGGACGGGTCCAGGACGAGGTGACGGCCATGATCTCCCTTTTCGTGAATGGCGAGCGGCACAAGGTCGACGCGGACCCCGACACGCCGCTGCTGTGGGTGCTGCGCGATCAGCTCGGTCTGTTCGGCACCAAATACGGCTGCGGCAAGGGGCTCTGCGGGGCCTGCACCGTGCTGGTGGACGACGAACCCATGCGGGCCTGCTCGCTGCCGGCGGGTGAGGTCCAAGGCCGCAGGGTGGTGACCATCCAGGGGCTGGACAGCGCCGCCGGCAAGGCCCTGCTCGCGGCCTGGACCGAGTTGGATGTGACTCAGTGCGGCTATTGCCAGCCGGGACAGATCATCACCGCCACCGCCCTGCTGCGGGGCAATCCCCACCCCAGCGACGCCGACATCGATACCGCCATGGACGGCAATCTCTGCCGTTGCGGCACCTATGGCCGCATCCGCGCCGCCATCCATCTCGCCGCCCGCCGGCTGGGAGGCACCCCATGATCCGCCGCGGCCCCGAACAGCCCCGCGATCCCTCGCGCCGGCGCTTCCTGGTCCTGGCCGGCGCCGCCGGAGCCGCCGGCTTCACCCTGGCCTCGGTGGAAGCCCGGGCCGGCGCCACCGCCGGCGAGCTGGTGGCCAATGCCTTCGTCACCATCGCCGCCGACGGCACAGTCACCGTGACGGTCAAGCATCTGGAAATGGGCCAGGGCGTCGCCACCGGCCTGCCGGTTCTGGTGGCCGAGGAATTGGAGGTCGATCCCGCCCGGATCAAGGTCGCCTTCGCCCCCGCCGATGCCAAGCGCTACAATAATCTGTTCTGGGGGCCGAGCCAGGGCACCGGCGGCTCCAACGCCACCGCCAATTCCTGGGAACAATTGCGCAAGGCCGGCGCCGCCGCCCGCGAAATGCTGATCGAGGCCGCCGCCCGCATCCTCAAGGTGGACCGCACGACCCTGACCGCCGGCAATGGCGCCGTGGTCCATGGCCCCAGCGGCCGCCGGCTGGACTATGGCCGGTTGGTGGCCGAGGCCGCCAAGTTGTCGCCGCCCGCCGATCCGCCGCTGAAATCTCCCGCCGAGTTCCGCCTGATCGGCCATCCCGGCATCAAACGCGTCGACTCCGCCGAAAAGGCCCAGGGCACCGCCATCTACGCCATGGATGTGGTGCTGCCGGGCATGGTCACGGCGGTAGTCGCCCGCCCGCCGGTCTTCGGTGCCGTCGTCAAGGGCTTCAACCGCAAGGCCGCCCTGGCGGTTCCCGGGGTGGAAGCGGTGGTCCAGATCTCCTCCGGGGTGGCGGTGACGGGAGATGACACCTGGACGGCGCTGAAGGGCCGTGAAGCCTTGAAGGTGGAATGGAGCCTTCCCGAGAATCGCCCCTCTACCGAGACCATCCGGCGCGACTTCACCGCGCGGCTGGGCCAGCCGGGACTACCGGCGCGCAACGACGGCGATTCCGAGACGGCCCTGGACCAGGGCGCCAAGCGCCTGTCGGCGATCTACGAGGTTCCCTATCTCGCCCACGCCCCCATGGAACCGCTGGATTGCGTGGTACGGCTGTCCAAAGGCCGGTGTGACGTCTGGGCCGGCTGCCAGTTCCAGACCCATGATCAGGCCATGGCGGCCAAGGTCGCCGGCCTTTCCCCCGAACAGGTGGAGATTCATACCCTCTATGCCGGCGGCAGCTTCGGCCGCCGCGCCAATCCAAAATCCGATTATATCGTCGAGGCGGTGGAGGTGGCCAAGGCGGTCGGAGTCCCCGTCCGCCTGATGTGGACGCGGGAAGACGACATCACCGGCGGCTATTACCGCCCCATGGCGCTGCACGGCTTCGAGGCGGCACTGGACGCCAATGGAGCGCCACTGGCATGGCGGCACCGCATCTGCTGCCAGTCCATCCTGGAGGGTGGCCCCTTTGCCGCCATGATCAAGGACGGCATCGACTCCGTTTCGGTGGAGGGTGCCGCCAATCTGCCCTACGCCATTCCCAACCTGAAGGTGGAGCTGCATTCCCCCAAACTGCCGGTGCCGGTGCTGTGGTGGCGCTCGGTGGGGTCCAGCCACACCGCCTTCGCCACCGAATGCTTCCTCGACGAACTGGCCCAGGCGGGAGGCAAGGACCCGCTGGAGCTGCGCCGCGCCCTGCTGGCCGGGCAGCCCCGCCATCTGGCGGTTCTGGAGCTGGCCGCCGCCAAGGCCGGCTGGGGAACCCCGCTGCCGGCGGGCAGGGGGCGCGGTCTGGCGGTGCACGAATCCTTCCACTCCTTCGTGGCCCAGGTCATCGAAGTGGCGGTCAGCCCCACCGGAGAAATCAAGGTGGAGAAGGTGGTCCTGGCGGTGGATTGCGGCATCGCCGTGACCCCCGACGTGGTCAGGGCCCAGATGGAAGGTGCGGTGGCCTTCGGCCTGTCCGCCGCCCTGTTCGGCGAAATCACCCTGAAGGACGGCGCCGTCGAACAGTCCAACTTCCACGATTACCGCTGCCTGCGCATGTCGGAAATGCCGGTGGTCGAGGTTCATATCATACCGTCCACGGCCGCCCCCACCGGGGTGGGCGAGCCCGGGGTCCCGCCGGTGGCGCCGGCCCTGGTCAACGCCATTTTCGCCGCCACGGGAAAGCGCCTCCGGCGCCTGCCCCTGGGCACCGTCCCGACATGAAGATTTGTTCACTTTGGAAGTGTATGACTCTGCTGGAAATGGGCGCGCAACAACGTTAGAAGTAGCGCCATGCATCGCTTCGCCAACCCTGCCCGTTTCCTGCGCCTCGCCAAGGCCATCCTGCCGTGGTCGGCGACGGTGGCGGGACTCTCGCTGGCCGCCGGGCTCTATTTCGCCCTGGCCGCCTCCCCCGCCGATTACCAGCAGGGCGACAGCGTCCGCATCATGTATGTCCATGTCCCCGCCGCCTGGATGGGCATGTTCTGCTACGTCGCCATGGCGGCGTTCAGCGCCATGGCCCTGATCTGGAAGCATCCGCTGGCCGATCTGCTGGCCAAGGCCACCGCGCCGGTGGGCGCCGCCTTCACCTTCCTGTGCCTGGTCACCGGTTCGCTGTGGGGCAAGCCCATGTGGGGCACGTGGTGGGCGTGGGACGCGCGGCTGACCAGCATGCTGATCCTGCTGTTCCTCTATCTCGGCTACATGGCCCTGGTGAACGCCTTCGACGATCCCGAGCGCGGCCACAAGGCCGCCGCCATCCTGGCTCTGGTCGGTGCCGTCAATATCCCGGTCATCAAGTGGTCGGTGGATTGGTGGAACACCCTGCACCAGCCGGCCAGCGTGGTGAAGATGGGCGGCCCCGCCATCGATGGCTCCATGCTGGTGCCGCTGCTGCTGATGGCGCTGGGCTTCAAGGCCTATTGGATCTGTATCCTGATCCTGCGCGGCCGGGCCGAAATCGCCGGCCAGAAGATCCGCGTCATCCGCATGGCGCAGATCCACGCCGCGTCCCAGGGGGAGTGACCAACGTCATGGAATCCATCGACGCCGTGATGCATATGGGCGGCTATGCCGGTTATGTCTGGCCGGCCTATGCCATCAGCGCCCTGGTCCTGGCCGTGGTGCTGATCGCCTCGCTGACGGGGGCGCGCAAGGCCGAGGCCGAGCTGGACATCCTGCAGCAGACCCGGCGCGCCCGGCGTGCCGCCTCATCGGAGAGTGCCTGAGTGACCCGTAAGCAGCGCCGGCTCTATTTCGTCCTTCTCGGCATGTTAGCCCTCGGCGCGGCGGTGGCCCTGGTGCTGTCCGCCATTTCCGACAGTCTGGTCTATTTCTACTCGCCGACCGACATCACCACCCAGCGCATCCCCGAGGGGCGACGCATGCGGGTGGGCGGACTGGTGGAGCAGGGCAGCGTCACCAAGGACGGCAAACTGGTGGCCTTCAGGATCACCGACCTCACCAACACCGTCCCGGTCGCCTATACCGGCATCCTGCCCGACCTGTTCCGCGAGGGTCAGGGCGTGGTGGTGGAAGGCCGCGTCGAGACGGACGGGCAGTTCCATGCCTCCGAGGTGCTGGCCAAGCACGACGAGAAGTACATGCCCAAGGAAGTCGCCGACGCCCTGAAGAAGTCGGGACAGTGGAACGACGGCAAGCCCAAGTGACCCGGTTATAAGGATTGACCCCATGATCGCCGAGATCGGGCATTTCGCCCTGGTGCTGGCCCTCTGCGTCGCCCTGGTGCAGGCGGTGGTGCCGCTGGTCGGTGCCAAACGCGGCCTGACCAACTGGATGGCGGTGGCCGGACCGGCCTCGGCGCTGCAATTCCTGTTCATCGTCATGGCCTTCGGGGCGCTGATGCATGCCTATGTCACCAGCGACTTCTCGCTGGTCAACGTGGCCAGCAACAGCCACACCGAAAAGCCCATGCTCTATAAGGTCGCCGGCGTCTGGGGCAATCACGAGGGCTCGCTGCTGCTGTGGGTCACCATCCTGGCGGTGTTCGGCTTCGCCGTGACCCTGTTCGGCGGCAACCTGCCCCCCGGCCTCAAATCCCGCGCCCTGGCGGTGCAGGCCATGATCGCGGTGGGCTTCCTCTCCTTCATCCTGCTCACCTCCAATCCCTTCGCCCGCCTTGATCCGCCACCCATGGACGGCAACGGCCTCAACCCCATCCTCCAGGACCCCGGTCTGGCCTTCCATCCGCCCATGCTCTACCTCGGCTATGTGGGCTTCTCCATGGCGTTCTCCTTCGCCATCGCCGCCCTGCTGGAGGGCCGGGTGGATGCCGCCTGGGCGCGCTGGGTGCGCCCCTGGACCCTGGCCGCCTGGATCTTCCTCACCTGCGGCATCGTGCTGGGATCGTGGTGGGCCTATTACACCCTGGGTTGGGGTGGCTGGTGGTACTGGGACCCGGTGGAGAACGCCTCGTTCATGCCCTGGCTGGCCGGCACCGCATTGCTGCATTCCGCCGTGGTGGTGGAAAAACGCGACGCGCTGAAGAGCTGGACCATCCTGCTGGCCATCGTCGCCTTCGGCTTCTCGCTGCTGGGCACCTTCCTGGTCCGCTCCGGGGTGCTGACCAGCGTCCACGCCTTCGCCACCGACCCGGCGCGCGGCGCCTTCGTGCTGCTGCTGCTGGTGCTTGCGGTGGGCGGCTCGCTCACCCTCTACGCCCTGCGGGCTCCGGCCATGAAGATGGGCGGACTGTTCTCGCCCATCTCCCGCGAAGGCTCTCTGCTGCTCAACAATGTGCTGATGGCCACCGGCGCCGCCACCGTTCTGCTGGGCACCCTCTATCCCCTGATCGCCGACGCCCTCAATCTCGGCAAGGTCTCGGTGGGGCCGCCCTTCTTCAACGCCGTCTTCCTGCCGCTGATGGTCCCCATGGTGGTGGTGATGGCCGTCGCTCCCATGCTGTCGTGGAAGCGCGGCGACGTCGCCGGCATTCTCGGGAGATTGAAACTGGTCGCCGGACTCACCCTGGCGGTAGCCCTGCTGGTGTGGTTCCTCCAGGGCGGCTCGGCCGGCCCATGGTGGAGCATCGGCGGCTTTGCCCTTGCCACCTGGCTGGGCCTCGGCACCCTGACAGACTTCGCCCAGCGCATCCGCCTGTTCGCCGATCCCGCCGGGGTGCCGGTCCGGTTGCGGCTGCTGCCCAATTCGGCCTGGGGCATGATCCTGGCCCATTTCGGCCTCGCGGTGTTCATCGTCGGCCTGACCGCCTCCTCGGCCTGGACCACCGAGCACATCCAGACCCAGCAGATCGGTGAAAGTGTCGATGTCGCCGGCTATTCCGTCACCCTGACCGGGGTGGAGACGGTGCCCGGCCCCAATTACAGCGCCAGCCGCGCCACCTTCGAGATCGCCAAGGGCGGCAGCGTCATCGCCCATATGCAGCCGGAGAAGCGCACCTATCGCATGCCACCGCGCCCCACCACCACGGCGGCCATCCGGTCGGGGATCACCGGCGACCTTTACGTCGTCATCGGCGATGCCGATCCCAAGGGCGGCTATGTCACCCGGCTTTACTTCAACCCCTGCATTCCCTGGCTGTGGGCCGGCGGTGCGCTGCTGGTGCTGGGCGGGCTGGTCAGCCTGTCCGACCGCCGCCACCGCATCGGCGCCCCGGCGCGGGCGGCAGCGCGAAAGGTCCCGGCATGAGGCGCGCGCTTACCCTTCTGCCCGTGATCGTGTTCGGGATCCTGGCCCTGTTCTTCCTCAAGGGCCTGACCCTGAACCCGCGCGAGATTCCCTCCGTCCTGATCAATCGTCCGGTGCCGGAGATGGCGCTGGCGCCGCTGCCCGGACGCGGCGAGAACAGCAGCTTGTCCACCAATGACCTCAAGGGCCGGGTCTCGCTGGTCAATATCTACGGTTCGTGGTGCATTGCCTGCGTCCAGGAGCACCCCTATCTGGTCGAGATCAAGAAGAGCGGCATCCTGCCCATCCAGGGCATCGACTGGCGCGACGATCCGGTGCTCGGCGCCGCATGGCTGCGCAAGCATGGCGATCCCTACGAGCGGGTCGGGGTCGATCCGCCTCCCGGCCGCGCCGCCGTGGATTTCGGCGTCACCGGGGCGCCTGAAAGCTTCATCGTCGATCGCGCCGGCCTGATCCGCTACAAGCATATCGGCCCCATCACCCCCGAGGTCTGGAGCAAGACCCTGCTGCCCATCATCCAGGAGCTGCAGAAATGAAGTGGTTGATGATGTTGGCCCTCAAGCGGCGGGCGGGTTTCGCCGCGCTCGTGGTTCTGGTCCTGGCCGCCGCGCCCGCCTTCGCGGTCAATCCCGACGAGATGCTGAAGGACCCGGCCCAGGAGTCCCGCGCCCGCGAATTGGGGCGCGATCTCCGCTGTCTGGTCTGCCAGAACCAGTCCATCGACGATTCCGACGCCGATCTGGCCAAGGACCTGCGCATCATCGTGCGTGAGCGCATCCATGCCGGCGACAGCGACGAGCAGGTGCGGAAATTCGTGGTCGACCGCTACGGCGATTACGTCCTGCTGAAGCCGCCGTTCAAGGCCACCACCCTGGTGCTGTGGCTGGGCCCCTTCGCCCTGTTCGCGGGTGCGGTGGCGCTGATCATCGGATTCTACCGCCGCCGCCGGCCCGGTGCCGAGCTGCCGCCTCCGGCGCCGCTCAGCGCCGAGGAGCAGAAGCGGCTGGCCACCCTGTTGAAGGAGACCGAGCGGTGATCTGGATCGTTTTCGCCGCCATGACCGGCCTCGCCCTGCTGGGCCTGCTCCGTCCCCTGCTCAAGCCTGCCGGTCCGGCCGGCGCCGCCCGCGTCGATTATGATCTGGCCGTCTACAAGGTCCAGCTGGGGGAGATCGCCCGCGACGTGGAGCGCGGCCTGCTGTCGCCCGATCAGGCGGACGCGGCGCGCACCGAAATCCAGCGCCGCATGCTGGGCGCCGCCGAAATCCCGGCCACCGGCGCCACCGGCGGCCACGGCAGGCGTCTGGCCATCGTCATCGCCCTGGTGCTGCCGCTGCTGGCCGTCGGGACTTATCTCGTCCTCGGCTCGCCCGATTTCCCCGACCAGCCCTACCGGCTGCGGGCCGGCGAGATCGCCCAGATGCGCGAGCGCGAGGCCACCATCCAGGCCATGGTCGGCGGTCTGGCCCAGCGGCTGAAGGACAATCCCTCGGACGGCAAGGGCTGGGCCATGCTGGGCCGCTCCTACCGGGCGCTGGGTCGCGTCGAGGAGGCCAAGGAGGCCTATGCCAAGGCGGTGCAGCTGCTGCCGGGCGAGGTCCGCCCCCGGGTCGAATACGCCCTGCTGCTGATCGACGAAGCCCAGGGGCTGGTGCCCGAGGCGGTCTTCGCCCTGCGCGACGTCCTGGCCATCGATCCCAACCAGCCCGAGGCGCTGTTCTACGTCGCCCAGGCCGAAGCCATGATCGGCAAGACCGACAAGGCGCGGGAGATGCTCACCCGGCTGTACGGTCTGCTGCCCGAGGACTCGCCCGGCCGCGACGAGGTCAAACAGCAGCTGGACGCCCTGAAGTAAAAAAGATATCAGAGCGATATCGCTTTTTATTGAATTCGCAACCGGCATGGCCATATCCTGTGAAGAACAGGAGGTGTGCGATGCCCATATCCGCCCCCGTAACCGCCATGGTCGTGGCCTGCCTTGGCCCCATGTGCACCTATACCGCCGTATCCGACCTGCCCTCGCTGCGCCAGTGCGAGCGAATGGCGCCGTTCATCGCCGGGCTGTCCCGCAGCGAAATGACCGCGTTGCTGTTCACCCCTGCCGACATGACCTCGCGACTGGCCTTCAGCTGTATCGACGCCCGAACCGGCAAGGTCTTGCTGTCCTATGACAGCGATGTGGAAGAGGTCGCGGTCGCGCGCTGAGCGCGACGCCTGATCGGGCTATCGCCTTTTCGTGGGCTCTGCCCACACCCGCAAGGGACCGGCGGTCCCTTGACCGGCATCGGATGGGGGACCGGGGCCTCCAGGCCCCGGCGGGGAGTGCGGGGCAGAGCCCCGTATTCCTTCCCCCTTATTCCAGCGCCTGCCGCACCGCCGCGGCGCTGGCCCAGGGCGCCAGGACCAGGGAGGCGGCGAGAATACCGCCCAGGATGAGGAGATGCGGCCGCGCCGACATCCCTTGAACGGCCGCATCGATGGCGCCGACACCGAAAATCAGCACCGGCACGTAAAGCGGCAGAATCAGAAGCGACAGCAGCACGCCGCCGCGCCGCGCCCCGAGGACCAGGGCGGCCCCGATGCCGCCCACCAGCGAAAGGATGGGCGTACCCAGCGCCATGGCCGCCAGCAGAGTGGTGAAGCCCTCGGCCTGCATGTGGAGCAGCACCGCCAGCACCGGGGCCGCCACCATCAGCGGCAGACCGGTGGTCAGCCAATGGGCCAGCATCTTCGCCGCCACCACCACCGACAGCGGCGCCGGGGTGAGAATCAACAGTTCCAGCGAGCCATCCTCGTAATCGGCCTGGAACAGGCGATCCAGCGACAGCATGGAGGCCAGCAGGGCGGTGACCATCAGCACTCCGGCCGAGACCCGTTCCAGCACATTGACCTCGGGGCCGATGCCGAAGGGGAACAGCACCACGGTCAGCACGAAGAAGGTCACCACCATGACGCTGTCCGAACCCTGGCGCAGGGCCAGCCGCAGATCGCGCCGCACCACCTCGACAAAGCGGTTCATGACTCGGGGCCCTCCGCCGGCTCGTCGAAATCCTCCGCCACGGCGAAGCGGTCGAGATGCAGTTCGACGGCACCATCCATGGCGATATCGGCATGGGTCGACAGCACCACCATGCCGCCGCCGGCCCGATGCTCGGCCAGGACCGCCTCCAGCGCCTTGATGGAGGCCCTGTCCAGCGCCGTGGTCGGCTCGTCCAGCAGCCAGAGCGGACTGGGCGCCGCCAGCAGCCGGGCGAGATTGGTCCGGCGCTTCTGGCCCGCCGACAGCATCTTGCCGGGAATACCGGCGAGATGGGCGAGACCGAACCGGGCCAGCGCCGCCTCGGTGGCGCGGCCGGCGCGCTCGGCGTGGGGATCGTGGAGATGGGCCCAGAACCGCAGGTTCTCGGCCACGCTCAGCACCGGCTTCACCGCATCGTGATGGCCGAGGTAATGGGTGCGGGCGGCATGGGCCTCGGGATCATCGGTCACCGCCTCCCCGTTCCAGGCCAGCCGGCCATGGGCGGGAGCGAGCAGACCGGCCAGCACCCGCAACAGACTGGACTTGCCCGAGCCGTTGGGTCCCAGCAGCACCAGGGCGCCGCCGGCCTCCACCGCGAAATTCAAGCCGGCGAACACCACCCGGCCGCCGCGGATGCAGGCCAGATCGTGTCCGCTGAAGGTGGTGGGGCTGCCCTGAGTCATGGCCGGCACCATGGCAAAAAACCGGCGCCTTGACGAGAGCTGATTGCACCCGGGACGGCCACCCTCAAACGTTGGACAGACCGCCGCTATGCTGGTTGTGAATCAGCGCCATGAACTCCCGCCTCGTGGCGGGGCTGTCGCGGAATTCTCCGAGCATGCGGCTGGTCACCATGGTGACGCCGGGCTTGTGAATGCCGCGCGTGGTCATGCACTGATGCGCCGCCTCGATCACCACCGCCACTCCCTTGGGCTGCAGCACGTCGTTGATGGTATTGGCGATCTGGGCGGTCAGCTTTTCCTGGATCTGCAGGCGGCGGGCGTAGATTTCCACCACCCGGGCCAGCTTGGAGATTCCGACCACCCGGCGATTGGGCAGATAGGCCACATGGGCCTTGCCGATGATCGGCACCACGTGATGCTCGCAATGGGATTCCAGGCGGATGTCGCGCAACAGCACCATCTCGTCGTAGCCGTCGGTTTCCTCGAAGGTGCGATGCAGAATCTCGGTGGGGTCCTGGTCGTAGCCCGAGAAGAACTCCTCATAGGCGCGAACTACCCGGTCGGGCGTCCCCACCAGTCCCTCACGGTCGGGGTCGTCGCCGGCCCAGCGCAACAGGGTGCGCACCGCCTCCTCGGCTTCGGATCGGCTGGGGCGGCTCCCCGACGAATGGTTCTGGAGAACCAGTTCCCGGGGCAGGACGATTTGTCTGTCATTGGCGCTCACGGCCATTCTCCCTCGCTCAAGGCTCATGAGCCGGCATGTGGGCCCGCTCTCCGGCCATTGCAAGTCTGCTCAGTTCAGTCTCGGCTTATCGTGGGGGCTGTCCAGGGAAAAGGCCGGCACGGCGATGGAGAAAACCTCGCCATCCTCGGCCGCCATCTCATAGCTGCCGACCATGATTCCGGACGGGGTCGGCAGCGGCGTGCCGCTGGTATATTCGTAAGCATCGCCGGGCTTCAGCATCGGCTGCTCCCCCACCACGCCGGGTCCCTTGACCTCCTGAACCCGGCCGATGGCATCGGTGATGACCCAGTGACGGTTCAGCAGCTGCACCGTCCGCGAGCCCTGATTCTCGATGCGCACCCGGTAGGCCCAGACGTAATGGCTGTCCGCCGGCGACGACTGGTCGTCGAGATAGAACGGCTTGACCGTCACAAGGATATCGCGGGTTGTCTGAGAATACATGTGCAACACCCTGCTAGCGGCAAGAGACCGGGAGATACGCCATAGTGGGCGCCCCCGGCCCTCCTGTCCATCGTCGGCCTGTAGCGATTCTAAATCACCCCAGCGCCCGGCCGAGATCCTCGACCAGATCGTCACCATCCTCGAGTCCCACCGACAGGCGCAGCATGCCTTCGCTGATGCCCATCCCCAGCTTGTCCTCGGGCGAGAGGCGCTGATGGGTGGTGGTCCAGGGATGGGTGATCAGGCTCTTGGCGTCGCCGAGATTGTTGGAGATGTCGATCAGCTCCAGGCCATCCAGCAGGGAATAGGCCGCCGCCTTGCCGCCCTTGAGTTCGAGGGCGACGATGGTGCCGCCGCCCCGCATCTGGCGGGCGGCCAGATCGTGCTGCGGGTGGCTTTCCAGCGAGGGATAGAGGACGCGGGCCACTTCCGGCCGGCCTTCCAGGAAGCGGGCGACCTTCAGCGCATTGGCGCAGTGGCGCTCGATCCGCAGGTCCAGGGTCTCCAGCCCCTTGAGCAGAACCCAGGCGTTGAACGGCGACAGCGCCGGGCCGGTATTGCGCAGGAACGGCCCCAGCACGTCCTGGCAGAACGCCTCGTCGCCCAGCACGGCGCCGCCGAGACAGCGGCCCTGGCCATCCAGATGCTTGGTGGCGGAATAGACCACGATGTCGGCGCCCAGCTCCAGCGGGCTTTGCAGCAGCGGCGTGGCGAAGACGTTGTCCACCACCAGCTTGGCACCGGCCTTGTGCGCCAGCGCCGCCACCGCCTGAAGGTCGATGATCTCCAGGGTCGGATTGGCCGGGGTTTCGAGGAAGACGCAGGCGGTGGGGCGCGACAGCGCCTTTTCCCAGGCGGCCTGATCGGTGCCATCGACGAATTCCCGCTCGATGCCGTAACGCGGCAGCAGTTCGTTGATGATCCAATGGCAGGAGCCGAACAGGGCGCGGGACGCTACCACCCGGTCACCGGCCCGCAACTGGCACAGCAGGGCGGCGTGCACCGCCGCCATGCCCGAGGCCGTGGCACGGCAGGCCGGCGCCCCCTCGATTTCGGCCAGACGCCGTTCGAACACCTCGACGGTGGGGTTCTTGAAGCGGGAATAGACCATGCGGTCGGTGGTGCCGTCGAAGGCCTGCTCGGCCTCCAGGGCACTGCCATAGACATAGCCCGAATTCAGGAACAGGGCTTCGGAGGTCTCGTGGAAGCCGGTCCGGTTGAGGCCGGCCCGCACGGCCCGGGTGCGGGGCCGCCAGGTGCGGGACGGATTGGGCGCCTGGGATTGATCGTTCGTCATGTCGCTCTCCTTGACGGCCCGCCGGGCGGGCCAGAACAAAAAACCCCGACCATGGAAAGGGGTCGGGGCTCGAACGGAGCACACGAACCTCTTTAGCGGGTTATTTAACGTGGCCGCAATCCGGTCGGACAAATCACCACACCCCGACTCATAGCGCCGGCCCGGGTCGAGCGTCAAGGCGGAAGGGAGCCAGCCCTCCCCCCGGCTCATGCGTCTGGCGAATATGACCGATCCGCGAAATTGCCTCTGCGCGTGGTCATACCGCTTGAGGAATGAGAAATTTGGGCGCTATGCTGCGATGCAACAATTTGTTCGGAGACGTTTTGTCATGAATGAAATCACCGTAAACGGTCAGAGCCAGCAGTTGCCGCTGCTCGATCTCCGCGGGAAGAAGGGTCTGGTGATCGGTATCGCCAATGACCAGAGCATCGCCTATGGCTGCGCCCGGCACTGCCACGCCTATGGCGCCGAATTGGCGATCACCTATCTCAACGAGAAGTGCGACAAGTATGTCCGCCCGCTCGCCGAGCAAATGCATGCCCCCATCTACATGCCCTGCGACGTCCGCGAGGAGGGCCAGCTCGAAGCCGTGTTCAAGGCCATCGAGGAGAAGTGGGGCCGTCTCGACTTCGTCATCCACTCCATCGCCTACGCCAATCGCGACGATCTGCACGGCCGGGTCACCGATTGTTCGCGTGAGGGCTTCGCCCTGGCCATGGACGTGTCCTGCTTCTCGTTCATCCGCTGCGCCAAGCTGGCCGAGCCGCTGATGGACAAGGGCGGCACCCTGCTGACCGTCTCGTTCTACGGCGGCCGCAAGGTGGTCGAGCACTACAACGTCATGGGTCCGGTCAAGGCGGCGCTGGAAAGCACCACCAAGTATCTCGCCCACGAGCTCGGCCCCAAGGGCATCCGCTGCCTCGCCCTGTCGCCCGGCCCGCTGAAGACCCGTGCCGCCTCGGGCATCGACCGCTTCGATGAACTGATGGACGCCGCCGCCTCCAAGGCCCCGACCCATCAGTTGGCCGACATCAATGATTGCGGCTCCTTCGCCGCCTATCTGGTCAGCGATCTGGCCAAGTCGGTCACCGGCACCACCCTGTTCATCGACGGCGGCGCCCACATCGTCGGCTAGAGCAGCGAGCCTTAAAGATGAGGCGCGTGGCTCTTGCGCCCATTGAGGGCGCGGCCACCCGGCGAGGGAAAATGATAAAGGCCAGACCGTGATGCACATCTTGGGCATCACGGTCTGGTTGATGCAAGGTGACGGGCGGCGCGGGCGATCAGCCCCGCCGCCCGAATCCTGTCCAGGCCACGCCCTGATCGCGATAGAATCGCAGGCCCCGCACCGTCCGGTCCAAGGCGGTATCGGCCAGCACCCGTCCTCCATCCATGTCCCGGCGTTTGCGGGCGATCTCGCGGAGGCGTTCCGCCGCCAGACGCTGGAACAGCCGCATCCGCGCCTCCGGCGATGGCCATCCCGGCCGGGCGGGATCGGCGGGCGGGATAGGGCCGTCGAAGCGACGCTCCAACCGGTCCCACGGGTCCAGGCCAACAATAGTCTCGGGCATGACGGTCTCCTCGGCGGATCGCCGAATAAGAACATCTACCCAATTCCGCCGTCAAGGAATATTGTCCGCTACTGGCTTGCCCACAGGATGCGGGCCATCCAGCCGACCTCCTCCGTCCCCAGCGAACGGCCGGGATGGGCGGGGTTGATGGACGCCAGATCGATGCGCTTGGCGGTCAGGCGCACCAGCTGCTTGACCATGACCTCACCCTCGACGGTGCGCACCACCACGCGGTCACCACGCCGCACATTGGCCGCCGGCGACACGATCACCACATCGCCGTCGCGGAACAGCGGCTCCATGGAATCGCCGCTGACCTCCAGCGCGTAGGCGTGCTGGTCACCGACCTCGGGGAACGGAATCTCGTCCCAGCCAGCCCCGGCGGGATAGCCGGCATCATCGAAAAAACCACGGTCGCCGGCCTGGGCGAAGCCGATCAGCGGAATTGTCGCGGCCGGTCGCGAGGCTGCTCCACCGCCGATATAGCCGACGAACTGCTCCATGGTGGCGCCGGTCGCCTCCAACACCTTGGCGACGCTTTCGGTGGACGGCCAACGCGCCTTGCCCTCGCGGGTAATGCGCTTGCTCTTGTTGAAGGTGGTGGGATCGAGCCCGGCCTTGCGGGCAAGCGCCGACGCTGTCAGCCCGTGGTCTCGGGCGAGCGCATCAATGGCGGCCCAGATGTCGGCGTGCTTCAGCATGGGAAGATGGTCTCGCAAATCGTTTTCCTGTGCAGCAGGAAGATATACCTTTTTAACTTGACTCCACCAGGGCATTCGAGGAATCAGTTTCACCATATGTTCCTATTTGTGGAGAACGATGATGGCCCACTCGCCGCGATTCGCCGCCCCCCTCCTGTCACAGCCGGCAGAACCCTTCGGCAGCGCCGAGGAAGCCTGGCTGTGGTACTCCCAGTGCCAGATCGCCCGCGACGAGGGCGCCCGCTTTCGCGCCGGTTGGGGCCAGGTGATCCGCCCCTGCGAACCCGACGACATCGTCCGCGAAGTCCGGCGCCTGTACCGGGTCCGCATCCTGAACAAGGGGCACCTCACCGTGCTGGGCCGTTTCGGCCGCAACATGACCTCGCCCGATATCTGGGGAGGAGCCAGTGCCGGCGAATCCATGCTGTGGGAGGAGGCGCTGGACCGCCTCACCACCCCCTTGCGCCGCAAGGGAATCGTGGCATGAGTCCCACAGCCCGGGAGGAGGACGCCCCAAGAGCGGTGGTGGTCTTTTCCGGCCGGGCCGATCTGGCCTGGCTGCGCCTGCTGCGTCCCGGCTTCCGGCATTGCTTCATCCTGCTTCATACCGGCAAGGGCTGGCTCTACCTCAACCCTCTCGCCCATCGCACCGAAATCTCCCTTCTCGACCTGCCGGGGGAATTCGACGTCGCCGGCTGGTACCGGCAGCGTGACATGGTGGCGTTGACCACCCGCCCCCGCCGGCCGCCGCACCGGGCGGCCCCCTGGCGGCCCCATACCTGCGTCGAGACGGTCAAGCGCATCCTGGGGATTCATGCCGGCTGGGTGCTGACTCCCTGGCAGCTTTACCGTCACATCGTCGCTTCGGAATATTGTCCTTGACATGCCCGCTTTAGTAGGAATACCATCTGAACATCAACGCCACACCTGCGCCTGATGCCCGCCGGACCTCGTCCGGCGGGCATCAGGCGTTAGAACAAATCATGTCCATACGGCAAAACAGGAGCGTCCCATGGGTGGATTTTTTGCCCCCGACCCGCCCGCCGCCGCGGCCGCCGCGCCGGTGGTCGTCACGTCCTCCACCACCGACGCCGAGGCGGCGGCAGCCCAGGAGCGGCTTGACGCCATCGACCGCAACCGCCGCGGCCTCTACGGCACCATCGCCACCAACGACACCGGCGCGCTGCAACCCCAAAGCCCGGGTGCGGCGCCCAAAACCCTTCTGGGAGATTGACCATGGCCCAACTGGACCCGGAGGAAGAGGAGCAGGCCGGTCGCGGCGAATTGCTTCTCGGCGGCGAGGGCGACGACCCCGCCACCCTGCTCAAACGCTATCGCCGGGCCAAACAGCGCCGCTCGGTGTGGGAATCCCACTGGCAGGAATGCTACGACTATGCCCTGCCGTTGCGCGACGCCATCATCAACCCGGTCAATCCCGGCGAGAAGAAGGCCGACCGGCTGTTCGACGGGACCGCCCCCGACGCGGTGGACCAGCTGGCCGCCAGCCTGCTGTCCGAACTCACCCCGCCCTGGGCCCAGTGGTTCGGGCTGACGGCCAGCGATCAGCTGCCCGCCGATGACCGCGACCATGTCGCCCCGTTGCTCGAGCGTATCGGCTCGGTGCTGCAATCGCATTTCGACCGCTCCAATTTCGCGGTGGAAATGCATCAGTGCTATCTCGACGTGGTCACCGGCGGCACCGCCGCCCTGCTATTCGAGGAAGCGCCGCTGGGCGAACCCTCGGCCTTTCGCTTCACAGCCGTCCCCCTGGGCCAGGTGGTGCTGGAGGAAGGCCCGGAAGGCCGCCTCGACATCACCTTCCGCCGCAGCGAGCTCACCCTGGCGGCGCTTCGCGCCCGCTTCGGCATGGTCGAACTGCCCGGGGAAATCGTGCGGGAAGCCGCCGAGGACCCGGATATCCGCATCGGAATCATCGAGGCGGTGGTGCCGTCCAAGGGCGGCTTCGCCTATGCCGCCGTGCTGGAAAGCGAGGACGACGATGCCGTCCTCGCCCGTGGCCGTTTCGAGGTCTCGCCCTTCATCAATTTCCGCTGGCTGAAGGCGCCGGGAGAAATCTACGGCCGGTCGCCGGTGATGAAGGCGCTGCCCGACATCAAGACCGCCAACAAGGTGGTGGAGCTGGTGCTGAAAAACGCCACCATCGCCGTCACCGGCATCTGGCAGGCCGACGACGACGGCGTACTCAACCCGGCCAATATCAAGCTGATCCCCGGCACCATCATTCCCAAGGCGGTGGGCTCGGCCGGGTTGCAGCCGCTGACCGCGCCCGGCCGGTTCGACACGTCGCAACTGGTGCTGGACGATCTGCGCAACCGCATCCGCCATGCCCTGCTGGCCGACAAGCTGGCCCAGATCGATTCGCCGCGCATGACCGCCACCGAGGTGCTGGAACGGTCCGGCGAAATGGCCCGTCTGCTCGGCGCCACCTATGGCCGGCTGCAATGCGAATTGCTGACCCCGCTGGTGATGCGGGCCGTCCACATCCTGCGGCGGCGGGGAGAAATCCCCGACCTGCTGGTGGACGGACGCTCGGTGGATTTGCAGTACCGCTCACCCCTGGCCCAGAGCCAGGGCCAGCGGGATGCCCGCAACCTCATCGCCTGGCTGTCCTCGCTGGCCCAGCTGGGGCCGCTGGCGCAGCAGGCCGTCGATCCCGTCGCCACCGCCCGCTGGCTGGGCCGCTGCTTCAACGTACCGGCCGAGCTGATGGCGCCGGCCAAGACCCGGGCCGCTCCGGGCACGGAGGTCCCCCATGAGCAGGCCTGAGTCCGGCTGGACGTGGTTCGATCCGCCCGCATCGCCCGGCGAGGACGAAAACGGCCTGTATCTCGCCCGTCAGGCCGCGCGAGTGTTCTCCACCCCCGATGGCGAAGCCGTGCTGGCCCATCTCCTTGAGATGACCCTCCGGCGCTGCCTCGGCCCCGAATCCGGCGATTCGGCCCTGCGCCATCTGGAAGGCCAGCGCCACCTCGTCCTCCACCTCCAGTCCCTGATCGCCCGAGGCCAGACCGGAGCTTATACCAAATCCCGGTGATCGTGACCGATCTCCGGGGCCCTCAAACGGCGGGCGGGTTTCTCCGAAACCCTTGCCTTCCGCGGCATAAGCCGCGCGGCGCGTTGCGCCTAACCAAGGCTCGATGAGTCCTGCTCATCGAGCCTTGGCATTACCCCCCTCCAGACAACAGGAGTATCCCATGCAGTACGAAGAATCCCCCGACACCGACGGCGCGAACGACGCCAATCCACCCGCCGGCCGCCCGGCCCATGTGCCGGCCAAGTTCTGGGATGACGCCCGGAACCGCATCCGCACCGAGGCCCTGCTCCAGGCCTATCTCAACCTGGAACGCATGGCCGGCGGCCAGGGCCGGCGCGCCAGCGCCAACGTGCCCGCCAGTCCCGATCAGTATTGCATCCAATGCGGCCACCCCGCCCTGACCAGCGACCCGGCGGTCAATCAGCGCCTGCATCAGGCCGGGTTCAGTCACGATCAGGCGCAACTGGTCTATGATCTGGCCCAGGAGCGCATGCTGCCGCTGGTCGAGGCACTTCAGGCGGCGCAGGACAGCAGTCACGGCGCCGGCCTGGACCAGCTGCGCCAGCATTTCGGCGGCGAGACCCGCATGCGCCACATTGCCCCGCAACTGGCCGCCTGGGGCCGCAGGGAACTGCCCGTCGACGCCTTCCAGGCGTTGTCCTCGTCGCCGGAAGGGATCAAGGCTCTGCACCGCCTGATGGTGGCCAGCAGCGACGAGCCAGCCCTCGGCCGCCTGCCGGTGGCCAAGGACGAGGCCCTGTCCGAGGACCAGCTGAAGAAGATGATGCAGGACCCCCGCTACTGGAAGCAGCGCGACCCCGCCTTCATCACCAAGGTCACCAACGGCTTCCGCCGCCTCTATGGAGAGAGCTGAGCCCTGGTCGGCCTCTTCCCTCAGGGAAGGGGCCGGAGCTTTCAGAGCATGATCCGATCACTTCGGGTCATGCTCAGCCGCCATTGCGGCGGCGGCCAAGCAGGCGGAGCCTGCGCCCGGCGAGGGCACACTGAAGAACCGGTAGAGGCCTTCGCGATCACTTCGGATCGCGAAGGCCTCTACCGGTTCATGGCGGCGATGCCGCTGCCGATTTCCAGCGTGGAGAACCACTCGATGAAGCGCTTGACGTCGTCGCCCTTGAACAGCAGCCCGTGCTGCGGTGCCAGGATGTCGATGTCCAGCTTGGAGACCTGGGCCACCCAGGCGTCACGCGCCCGCTCGGAGGCCAGCCAGCGGCGGTGGAAGCCGTCCATGTACTGGATATGCGCCGCGAAATCGGTGACGAACATGCCGTCCTCGGCCTGCGTCCTGGGCACCAGAGCCGCCCCGATATCGCCGGAAAACAGCACCTTCGCCTTGGCGTCGTAGACATTGAAATTGCCCGACGAATGCAGGTAATGGGCGGGAATGAACCGCAGCCGGAGTTCGTGGGTCAGCGACACCTCCATCCCCTCGTCGGGAATGGTGGTGAAACTGGCGTCACGGTCGAAATGGGCGGTGAACCCCGCCCACAGCCAGGACAGATAGACCTTGATGTCGGGGCCGCAGACCCGGCGCCACAGCGGCAGCGACGAGCCGATATCGGGGTCCTGGTGCGACAGGAACAGCGCCTTGATCTCATCGACCGGAATTTCCCGGGTCAGCGCCGCCAGCATGGCCGGAAACACCTCCATCCCGCCGGGATCGAGCAGAATCGCCGAATTGCCCGAGCGGACCAGATACTGGTTGGTGTCGATGATATTGTCGGGCCGGTCGGGATCCTGACCGAAAACCTGCCAGAGGTGATCGTCTTGGCGGAACAGGGTGACGCACTTCATGGGACTCTCTCCGCAGACCGCTCGCTCAGTGTTCAAGCTCGTCGAGACTATCGAGGCCGAGCCGGCGCAGGGCATCCCCCCGCTCCGAGGCGCGGCGCACCGAGTCGGAGGCCTCGTCGATCATCAGACGCAAATCGTCGACATAATGCCGCATCGTATCGGACACCGTGCGGAATTCCTTCTCGTGCACACCGGCGGCGGCGGCTTCGATGGCGATGTTGGTGGCGATGGAATCCGACTGGCTCACCACCTCCTCGACGCCATGGGTCCGCCGCGCCAGTTCATCGACGCAATCGTCCATGCCCTCCAGGGTATCCACCAGCATGCGCATGAGATCGGCGAAAGCCCGGGCGGCGGCCGCCCCGGCCGCCCTGTCGTGCTCGCCATCCTCCACCAGACCGCAAGCCCGCTCGAACAGCGCCAGTTGCAGCAAGGTGCGCTGGATGGTGGATGACAGGGCGAAGGTCCGGCCGCGCAGGGAATCCATGTCGCCCTGAATCTGGGCGAGCCGGTTGACCAGTTCGCGGGTGTATTGGGTCAGCGCCCGGACCGCGCGCCCCTTCTCCCCGGCCCGGCCGGCCGCCAGCTCGGCGTTCAGCGACAGGATGCGAAGATTTTCCGCCAGTTCATCCAGATTGCCAAAGGCATGGAAGGCGCGGCGGCAATCCCCCAGCAGGGCGTTCGCCCGCGCCTCGATGCGGTCGCTTTTCTGCGCCTGAGTCCGTACAACTGATGGCGACTCAACCATTCCCCATAAGCCTCTCGATCCAGCGGTAGGACCGGATGATAGCGGTTTTCACCACAGGGGCCAGCGGGAATTTTCCGGGCCGGGTCGGCGGCTTCATCGGATTTTATACCTTTATAAAAGATTATATTGACATCTACGCCACGGCGCGCTATCAATAGTCCCATCAACGCCATAGCCACGCCCAATGCGTGGCGGCTTTGCCCCCTTTCCTTCCACAGCCGGACAACCGGTCGTCGCCGACGGCCCGGCTGGACTTCGCGTCCGATCTCAAGGCGGCCCGGTGTCGGCCGGCACCGGGCCAGAACCTTGAGGCCGGCGCCCCTCCGCCCGGCGAGCCCCGTGATGGGCCGCCGCCAGATCGCTTCCCCTCGCCTCCGAAGAGGAACAAATCATGTCCACAAGTATCGTCAACGCCTATTCCATCCAGTATGGTCACGAGGTCCATGCCGCCTATCAGCGCATGGGCACCAAGCTCCGCAACACCGTGCGGGTGCGCAACAACGTCAAGGGCGCCATCACCGTCTTCCAGAAGGTCGGCAAGGGCGCCGCCAGCACCAAGGCCCGGCACGGCAAGGTTCCGGTCATGAACGTCGATCACAGCGCGGTCGAATGCCAGCTCTCCGACTATTACGCCGGCGACTGGCTGGACAAGCTGGATGAGCTCAAGGTCGAGCACGACGAACGCGCGGTGCTGACCAATGCCGGCGCCTATGCCCTGGGGCGCAAGACCGACGAGCTGATCATCACCGAGCTGGACAGGTCCAGCAACTTCGCCCTGGACGGCACCACCGGCCTGACCAAGGACAAGGTGCTGACCGCGTTCGAAATGCTGGGTGACGCCGACGTCCCCGATGACGGCGACCGCTTCGCCGTCATCGGCTGGAAGCAGTGGTCCGACCTGATGAACATCACCGAGTTCGCCCATGCCGACTATATCGGCAATGACGAACTGCCGTGGAAGGGCACTCAGGCCAAGAAATGGCTGGGCACGCTGTGGATGCCCCATTCCGGCATGACCAAGGCCAACAGCGTCCGCTCCTGCTACTGGTACCACAAGACCGCCATCGGTCACGCCTGCGGCGCCGACGTCAAGACCGAGATCACCTACCAGGGAGATCGTGCCGCCTGGTTCGTCAACAACTTCATGTCCCAGGGCAGCGTGCTGGTGGAGCCCACCGGCGTGGTCGCCATGCGCTGCCTCGAATCCTAAGGAGAGTTCCATGGCCTATCAGTCCAAGGACCTGAGTGTCCTGGCCTATGCCAACGGCTTCACGCTGTGGCATTACACCACCGCCGATGCCGCCACCGCCGTCGATGCCACCGGCTATTTCAACGCCGCCTCGACCATGCTGCGGGTGGGCGACATCATCGTCGCCAATGTGGAGACCGCCGGCACGCCCAAGGGCGGCCTGTTCCTGGTCTCCGGCAATGCCACCGGCATCGTCGATGTCAACGACATGACCCAGATCGGCGCCAGCGATTCCCGCTGATCACGGTGCGGGGGCAGGCGGGAGAAATCCGGCCTGCCCTCATCTCCCACGGAATTCCCATCGGCCCCGGCGCGCCCGGCGAGGTCCCCCCTCTCCCTCGCCCCGCCGCGCTGGCCGCCGCCCCGCCCCCGCGTTTCCTTCGCCCGCGGGGGCGGGGCCTGGTTTCCTCGCTCCCCTCGAATCCCGGAGTTTTCCATGGATCACGTTGTCTTCGACACCGGCTGGTGGATCACCGCCGTCGAGTTGCCCTGCCTGGGCGGCATGGCCCTGCTGCTGTGGCGCTCGCGCCAGGACTGGGACAAGCGCATCGACGAGTTGGAACACCGGCTCGAAATCGGGCTGGGCCAGAGCCGCGACGCCCTGTCCGCCTATAAGCTGGAAGTGGCCAAGAGTTATGCCACCACCGGCTACCTCAAGGATGTGGAGCAGCGCCTGACCGAGCACCTGCTGCGCATCGAGACCAAGCTGGACTCGGTGCAGTGCGGCGGAAAATGACCCGGCTTATGCCAAGGAACCGACCGACGAAGCCCTCAAGCGCCGCGCGCCGCCTTGTGTATCAGTCCACCGACTGGGCCGGATCCAAATCCTCCTGCCAGGTGATGGAGGGACGCGGCGTCTTGTCGATCCAGGTATCGAGAGCCTGGACGTGCTCCGCCTCCTCACTGGCGAAATCGGTGCCCAGGCGCTTGACCTCGGCATCGGAGGATTTGGCCGCCGCCTCGCGGTAATACTCCATCCCCCGGATCTCGTTGTCGCGGGCATAGCGCAGCGCGTGATAGGGCGTCATCAGGTAATGAATGCCGGTGTCGTCGCCCACTTCGGGCGGAGTCTTCCAGCGATATTCCCACGACCGCAGCCGGGGCAGGTCCAAGGCGCGGGAGCGCTGGCGAATCTCGTCGAGATGCAGGCTGGAAAAGCGGGCCATGTCGCGAAACACCGAGGCGGTATCCAGATTGTTGTGCGCCTCCATCATGTCGGCCAGCTCGGCATAGCGCTCGGCTGCCTCCTGCTCCAAGGCGATGGCATGCGCCAGGAATTCCGCCAGCGACGTGCTCATGGGCACCCTCCCTCCGATGATCTTGATTGACCGGAAGGGTAGCGAGCCCCCCTGCCAAGGTCAACGCTATTCGGTATTGCAATGCCGGATTGGCGAAGCCCGCCCTGCATTCCCATATGCCCCTCAGCAAACAAGATCAGGAGGTTGCCATGGGAGAGCACGTCTACAAGATCATCCAGCTGGCCGGCAGTTCCGACGAGAGTTACGAGAAGGCCATCCGCAACGCCGTCACCAAGGCCTCCAAGACCATCCACAACCTGCGCTGGTTCGAGGTCACCGAGACCCGGGGCCATATCGACAAGGGCGAGGTCGCCCACTGGCAGGTGGTGCTGAACGTGGGGTTCACCCTCGACGACGAATAACGGACCAACCGCCACATCAAGGCTCGCCCCGGCAACGGAGCGGGCCTTTTTTCATGGAGATGCGTCATGGACCATAAAATTTCACCCCAGGTGGCGGCGCTGGTGGAACAGGCGACCACGCCGGTGACGGACAGGGGCCTGCTCGCCCTGCTGAAGCCCACCGCCGCCCTGACCGAAGCCGAGATGAAGGACGCGCTGATGGCGGCCATGGACCGCAAGCGGGGCGACCCGCTGCGCTATGCCCTCTACGACAAGGTGGGGGGCTGGCACGACCTCAATTACGGCACCGGCCCGCAGACGCTGGACGACACCGGCAAGCCGGTCCCCGCCGGTCCGGCGCGGACCATCCCCGACACCGAGGCGCCGCTGGCGGCCAAGGGCGGCGAGTCCTTGACCGATGCCCTGGACCGGGTCGCCGGCCATCTCCGGACCGCCGCCGAAACCGACGGCCCGAAGGAGGCGGTGGCGGCGCTTCAGCGCGGCCTCAACCTGTTGGGTCCGGCCGCGCCCATCGACGAGGACGGCCGCTTCGGACCGCAGACCCGCTTCACCCTCCACCACGCGGTGGCCATGCGGGGTTCCAGCCAGGTGCAGAACGGGCTGGCGCTGGGCCGTTTCGACCGCTTCGCCCGCTCGACCCGGGCCAGCGGCGATGCCGGCGGACTGCGGGACGTGGTGCACGGCGTCTTCGGCCCGCTCTATCGCCAGGGCGAGGACGGCCCCCGCCCGGAAGGCACGGTATTGCAGGAGACCCTGAACCATCTCGGCCGCGCCTCCGGTCCCGGCTGGACCGATCTGGCCATCGACGGCGAGATCGGCCCCAAGACCACCGGCGCCTTCCGGACCGTGCTCGACCGGACCGGCCCCGAAGACCTGACCCGCCGCCTCGGCGCCGCTCTCGGGCTGCTGTAGCTCGGGGCTGCGAAATCGCCTGTCGCCATCATCCTCAAGGAGACCCGCCATGGCCCTGTCCGCCATCGCCCTATGCTCGCGCGCGCTGCTGCGTATCGGAGCCACCACCATCGCCAGCTTCGACGAAGGCACCGCGGAATCCGAGGTGGCGGCCAATCTCTATCCGCCGTTGCGGGACGCGGTGCTGTCCTCCCATCCCTGGAGCTTCGCCACCGCCCAGGTCACCCTGCCCCGGCTGGCCGCGCCACCGCTGGCCGATTTCAGCTATGCCTACCAGTTGCCCGCCGATTTCCTGCGGGTGCTGTCGGCCGGTCCCACCGGCGCGGGCCAGGGCCTTATCTTCCGCATCAATGAAAGCCGGCTGCTCTGCGACGCCGACGACGTGGTGCTGACCTATGTCTTCCGCCCGGACGAAACCGCCTTTCCGCCCTATTTCGACCAGATGCTGATCGCGCGCCTGACCGCCGAGTTCTGCATTCCCATCACCGAAAGCACCGCCCGGGCTCAGTTCCTGTTCCGGCTGGCCGAGGACGAGTTCCGCCGCGCCAAGCTGATCGATGCCCAGCAGCACACGCCGCCGGCCATCAGCGATTTCCCCCTGGTGGATGTCCGGTCATGAGCCTGCTCACCCTCAACAAGACCAGCTTCACCTCCGGCGAACTGGATGTGGACATGATGGGGCGCGGCGACCTTACCGCTTTCGCCAACGGCGCCAAGCGCCTGCGCAACGTGGTCATCGCCCCCACCGGTGGAGTCAGCCGCCGCGCCGGCCTGCGCACCATCGACACCGCGCGCGGCCCCGGCCGGCTGATCGCCTTCGAGTTCAACACCGAGCAAACCTATCTGGTGGTGGCGAGCGACCGGCACTTCGACATCTATGCCGACGGCACGCGGGTCGCCACCCTGGACACCCCCTGGACCCGGACCCAGCTCGCCCAGATCAACTGGACCCAGAACGCCGATACCCTGCTGGTGGTCCATCCCGAGGTGCCGCCGCGCAGGATCACCCGCACCGGCGCCACCAGCTGGACCATCGCCGAATGGAGCTTTTACCAGGAAGACGAGGTCATCTATCTGCCCCACCACAAATTTGCCGACGACACGGTGACGCTGATGGCCAGCGCCACCAGCGGCACCATCACCCTGACCGCCTCGGCCGAGGTCTTCCAGGCCGGCCATGTGGGCCTGCGCCTGCGGCTGGGTGGCAAGCAGGTGCTGCTCACCGGGGTGACGTCGGCCACCCAGGCCAGCGCCACGGTCAAGCAGACGCTCAAGGACACCAGCGCCACCACCGACTGGGAGGAGCAATCCTTCTCCGCCCTTCGCGGCTGGCCGGTGGCGGTGTGCTTTCACCAGAGCCGTCTGGTCATCGGCGGCAGCCGCGACCTGCCCAACCGGCTGTGGCTGTCCAAGTCCAGCGACCTGTTCAACTTCGACCTGGGAACCGGCCTGGACGACGAAGCCATCGAGTTCTCCCTGCTGTCCAATCAGGTCAACGCCATCCGCGCCGTCTTCTCCGGCCGCCATCTCCAGGTCTTCACCTCGGGCGCCGAGTACATGGTGAGCGGCGTGCCCCTGACCCCCACCAAGATCCAGGTGGACCGCCAGACCCGGATCGGCTCGCCGGTGGATCGCACCATTCCGCCCCGCGACGTGGATGGCGCCACGCATTTCGTGTCGCGCAACGGCAAGGATCTGCGCGAGTTCCTCTATACCGACGTGGAGCAGGCCTATCAGGCCCACGACCTCGCCATGCTGTCCAAGCATGTGATGAACGCGCCGGTGGACCAGGATTACGACTCGCTGCACCGGCTGTTCCACGTGGTGATGGGCGACGGCACCATGGGCACCCTGACCATCTACCGCGCCGAGAAGGTGACCGCCTGGACGGTGCTGGAGACCGACGGCGCCTTTCTGTCGGTGGCTACCATCGAGGGCGAGGTCTTCGTCCTGGTCCGGCGCGACGGGCAGGTGCTGATCGAGCGCTTCGACGACAGCCTCAATCTCGACTGCGCCCTGACCGGCAGCCGGGACACCCCCACCGTATCGTGGAGCGGCCTCGACCATCTGGAAGGCCGGACCGTCCGGGTCCTGGCCGATGGCGGCGCCATCGCCGAGGCGACGGTTTCCGGCGGACGCATCACCCTGGCCCAGCCGGCCGCCACCATCCAGGTGGGGCTGGCCTATACCCACGAAATCGAACCGCTGCCGCCGTCCCTGGCCTCCAGCCAGCCCTTGCCGCCGGGTCAGCTGGTCCGCATGGTCCAGGCCTGGTTCCGGGTGCTGGACACCCAGGCTCTGTATATCGACACCGGACGGGGGCCGACCCCCATCCCCTTCCGCCGCTTCGGCAAGGACGGCTTCGGCGCCGAACCGCCCAGCTTTTCCGGCGATGTCCCGGTCCGGGCCATCGGCTGGAGCCGCGACGCCATGCAGCCGCTGTGGCGGATCAGCCAGGACGTCCCCATGCCCTGCACCGTGCTGGCGGTGTCCACCCAGATGAAGCTGGCCGAATAGGGAGTCTCGGTTCGGCCCTCAGGCCCCCATTCCTCTCCCATCCCGTCAAGGAATCCCATCATGACCGACCATATCCAGGTCGGCGCCGTGGCCCCGCTCGTCCAGTACGTGGCCAACGGCAGCCAGACCGCCTTCACCTTCCGCTTTCCCATCTTCGCCGCCGGGGATCTCGAGGTCTGGATCGGCAATGTCAGGCAGCCGGCCACCGCCTATGCCATCTCCGGCGTGGGCATTTCGGGCGGCGGCACCGTGCTGATCGCCGTGCCGCCGGCCGATGGCGCGCTGGTCACCCTGCGCCGCCGGCTGGCCATCCAACGCACCACCGATTACCAGGAAGACGGCATCATCCGCGCCAAGCTGCTGAACGACGAGCTGGATTACCAGACCGCCGCGCTCCAGCAGGTGAGCGATGAGTCCGACCGGGCGGTGAAGCGTTCGTTCCTGTCCACCAGCGCCGCCGACCTCACCCTCCCCGAGCCGTCGGCGGGGCGGGCGATCAAGTGGTCCGCCGATGGTACCGCCCTGGAGAATTCCACCGCCGACACCGATCAGGTGCTGGCCGGCGCCCAGAATGCGGCCCAGGCCGCCGCCGCCAGCGCCACCAGCGCCGCCACCAGCCGGAGCGGGGCGGACTCGGCGGCGGCCGCCACGTCGGCCGATGCCGCCACCGCCACCGCCAGAGCGGCCGACGCCTCGGCCGCGGCCGGCACCGCCCAGGCCAGCGCGCTGTCGGCCGCCGGATCGGCCGCCACGGCAACGACGGCGGCCACCACCACCCAGGCGGAAGCCGGCATCGCCACCAGCGCGGCTGGAGCCGCCCAGGCATCCGCCGCCGATGCCGCGTCCTCGGCCGCCGCCGCCTCCCGGTCGGCCGGGGCCGCCGCCACTTCGGCCAATGCCGCCGCCGGCTCCGCCGTTACGGCGACCGCCGGTGCCGCCAGCGCCACCACCAGCGCCACCAGTGCCAGCGCTTCGGCCGGAGCCGCCCAGACCTACGCCTCCCTGGCGCAGGCGGCGTCCTCGGGCGGCGCGGTCAGGATCAGCGCCACCGACACCACCAGCGACTTTCTCTCCAGCTCCCTGGTGGCCGGCGCCAATATCGCGCTGTCCATCAACAACGCCGGCGGCAACGAAACCCTGGCGGTCGCGGTCACCGGCCTGGGCAGTGCCGCCGCCTTGGCCGTCGATACCGATAATACCCTTGCCGCCGCCAGCGATTCCCGCCTGCCCAGCCAAAAGGCCATCCGGTCCTACGTGGAGAGGGGAATCGGCGGCCTGCAACAGGACGTCATCCAGAACTATCTGCTTGATGCCGTCAGCGGCGCCTGGGCGGCCGGGCAGTACAGCAATGGCGGCTTTGACGCCTTCAACACCGATACCATCGGCGCCAATTCCACCGGCCAGACCTACGAAGCGGGGGGGAAGTCCTATGATAACCCCGGCGGCGCGACCCTGCTGGCCTCCACCGGGACCCTCATCGGCAACACGACGGCCAATGCCGGCGCGACGGCAAATGCCTTCGACGGCAATGCGTCAACCTTCTGCGGCCGCTGGGATTCGGCGTCCTTGAATACCGATCGGGCGGACAGTCCCCCGCCAATATCGGGCAATGTGCTCAGCCTCGGCATGGATTGGGGGGCATCAACCCCGAAGAGCGTTGTGCGCTATGACGCATGGGTCGGATCCAATTCCGGCACCGCGAACACCTGCCCGACCTATATGCAGGGGTCCAGCGACAATTCGACCTGGGTCACGCTGACCACGACCAAAGCCATTTCCTACAATAGTGGCCTGATGTCCTGGGTGGGATCGGACGTGATCTCCACCACCGCGTACCGCTACCACCGCATGATCTCGGATGGTCCGGACGGGGCCATGACGACGCAGTGCTACACCCTCGCCTTCTACGCATCCAGCCCGCCGCCCGGCATGACCCTGGTGTCATCGGCGCTCAGCCCGGCACCGGCCTCGGCGCCGGCCCAGGTCAGGCTGATGGTTCTCTACAAGGACATGTCGGGGTCGGCCGCCCTTAACAGCGACTTCACCGCCGAAGTCACCCGCGACGGCGCCACCTGGACACCCGGCAGTCTCGCCGATACCGGCCTGATCCTGGCGGGCTACCGCCTGCTGTCGATGGTGGCCGATGTCTCCGCCCAGCCATCGGGGACCACCGTCAAATACCGCCTCAAGGCCCTCAACGCCAAGACCCAGCAGGTCAAGGGCGTCGCCCTGATGACCGCCTAGGAGCCCCGCCATGGACAATCATATCGCCAACCGGCTCGGCCCCCGAGGCCCGATCCTGACCGAGCTTGCCGTCATCGACATCAGATCGACCCGAGCCCTGCGCGCCATCCAGATCGCCCAGGCCACCGGCCAGCCGGCCGCCGAGTCCGATGTCGCCACCCTGGCCGGGCTCGACGCCCAGGCCGCCCGGCTGCGCGCCCTTCTCACCGCCTGATCCGCGTCTCGTCGCGTGGGGGCAATCCCGCCCGCCGGTCACCGTGACCGGCGGGCTTTTTCGTCTGAAAGGACATCGTCATGGACATTTCCGCCCTTTTCGGCCTGCTGCCCCCCCGGGTTCAGGCCCTCCTCCCCGTCGCCCTCGGCCTGTCCTGGCTGGCGGGCCAATTCTGCGCCCTCACCCCGACGCCGTCCCCCGACACCCCCTGGGGCCGCGTCTATCGGGTCCTGGAGGTCATCGGCGGCATCTGGGGCAGGGCCAAGCAGAGCGGTCTTCCGGCCGCCGCCGCCAAGCCCCCGGGTGATCCGCTTCCGCCGGCCGGCGCCGTGCTCGCCGTGATCCTGACCCTCTCCGCGACCGCCTGCTCGAGCGCGCCGGACGCCCGCTCCGAGCTGCTGAGCGCCGAAACCGCCTTCGAGATCGCCGTCACCGCCGCCGAGGTCTATTCCGCCCTGCCCGATTGCGGCGGCGGCCAGACCCTGTGCAGCGATCCCGCCATCAAGGCCGACATGACCAAGGCCATCGCCTCGGCCCGCATCGCCTTCGCTCAGGCCGAGATCGCCATTCTCGGCTGCCCGGCGGCCCAATGGCGCGCCTCCCAGACCAACCCGCCCACCGCCAGCTGCGGGACGCCGGTCACCGACCTGGATGCCCAGGGCCAGATGCTGGCCGCCGCGCGGGCCGCCCTGATCACCGCGACGGCGGTGGTTCCCATGGTCCAGCAGCCTTAACCCCCTTTCCTCCCGCCAAGGGAGGAAACCCCGCCCGCCGGTCATCCCGCCCGGCGGGCTTTTTCATGACCCAGGAGGTCTTTGATGACGACCCATATCCAGCTTCCCGATGTCTCGCCGGTGACCCAGGCCACCGCCGACGGCAGCCAGAGGGTTTTCGCCTTTCCGTTTCCCATCTTCCACGACAGCGATATCGAGGTTCGCGTCGGCGCCTCGACTCTGATCACCGGCTTTACCGTCTTCGGCGCCGGTTCGTCCAAGGGCGGCGCCGTGGTGTTCGCCAGCGCCCCCGCCGCCGGCAGCCGGGTGACCCTGCGGCGCCGGCAGGTCTATGCCCGCACCGACGATTTCCTCGACGAGCGCGCCCCCACCCCGCACGAGCTCAACGATGCCGTCGATGAAGCCGTCGCCGCCATCCAGGAGCTGGCGGAAGAGTCATCGCGTTCGGTCCAGCGGCCGCTGTCGGCCGATCTGTCCCGCGCCGTCGATCTCTCCCTGCCCGAGCCCGAGGCCAACAAGGTCCTGGGCTGGAACGGCGCCGCCGACGGTCTGGCCAATATCGCCCAGATCGATCCCAGCAATGTGCTGCACCGCGACCAGAACCTGGCCGATCTCCCCGACAAGGCCGCCGCCCGGGCCAATCTCGGCCTCGGCTCCGCCGCCACCCATGCCGAGGGCGATTTCGCCACGGCCGCCCAGGGCGCCAAGGCCGACACCGCCTTGCAGCCCGCCGCCATCGGCACCAGCGTCCAGGCCCATGACGCCGATCTCGACTGGCTGGCCGCCAACCTGTCCAACGCCGGCCGCGCCCTGATCGACGATGCCGATGCGGCGGCCCAGCGGGCGACCCTGGGCCTTGCCGCCGTGGCGGTCTCGGGCTCTTACACCGACCTGTCCAACAAGCCGGCCCTGGGCTCGGCGGCGGCGCTGAATGTCGGTACCGCCGCCAACCAGATCGTGCAGTTGGATTCCAACGCCAAGCTGCCGGCGGTGGACGGCTCCCAGCTCACCAATATCCCGGTGGGCGAGGTCCAGACCGACGGCACCGACGCGGTGGGTTATCTTCAGGACAAGCTGGCGGCCGGCAGCAACGTCACCGTCACCAAGTCGGCGGGCAAGATGGTCATCGCGGCCCCCAACGCCCTGGACAAGACCCAGAACCTCGCCGATCTCGCCAATGCGGCGACGGCGCGGAGCAATCTGGGGCTGGCCAGTGTGGCGGCTTCGGGCTCTTACACCGACCTGTCCAACAAGCCGGCCCTGGGTTCGGCGGCGGCGCTGAATGTCGATACCGACACCACCCTGGCCACCAACAGCGATGCGCTGCTGCCCAGCCAGAAGGCGGTCAAGGCCTATGTCGGCGCCCAGGTGGCGACGTTCCAGTCCGATCTCTATCCCGATCTCGGCCAGCTTTACCTCGCGGTGGCACGCCTTGATACTCCGACAACGCCGAATTTCGGCGGCACCCAGATTGCCGATGAATTCGATGGCACGTCCGGCATCGCATCGCTGGGAAGCGCCACCGTGACCAATGGCTATCTGAGCAATCCGCGCGGAGGCTCTGCCATTCCGCAAGCAACCGGTACCGTCATGGGGGCAATGGCAACCGGCGGATTCATAGCGTCATTTCCGGTCACCAATGCGTTCGACGGCAACAATGCCACCTATGCCGAGGGCAATGCCCTGACGGCCTGGACCGCCATCGGAAAGGATTACGGCTCCGGATACAGGATCTTCAAGGCCGATGTCATTCCGCGCAGCGATGTCGGATTTTCCGACTATGGCGCGGTCCCGGTCACGCTGAAGCTGTATGGCAGCAACACCGCCTTCGCATCGGGCGGAACCCTGTTGGCGACGTCCGCCTTTACCAACGTGACCACGATGCAAACCCTGACCTCCGGCGATTCATCCACGGCGTATCGCTATGTCTGGGTGGAAATCGGCGTCACCGGCGCGAATATGTGCTCGGAAATCATTTTTTACCAAACCATCGACTCCGCGGACATCACCACGGTCAGCACCGCCTACGCCGCGCAGTCTTCGCCCTCGGCCGTATCCTTCGTCGCCGAATATCAGGACATCATCGGAAGCTCGACGGTCAACACCGACATCACCTTCGAAGCGTCCCGCGACGGCGGCACCAGCTGGACCGCCGTCTCCATGGCCGACTTCGGCCCCAGTTTGGTCCCCGGCGCCCGCGTCCTGAAAGGCTCGGCCTCCGTCTCCGGCCAGCCCGGCGGGACCGCCATGAAGTGGCGGATCAAGACCTTGAACGCCAGGGAGCAGCGGGTCCACGGCCTTTGGATGCAGTGGAAGTAACCATCGGATATCTGAAATCACCATAAGCCTTGCCCCCCGCCCGCCGGTCATCCCGACCGGCGGGCTTTTTTCATGACCACGGGAGATCACCATGAACGCACAGAGCGTGACCTATACCGCTGACGGTTCCACCACCGTCTTCGCCTTTACTTTCCCGGTGTTCGAACCGCAGGACATGGACGTCCTGCTCAACACTGTCGTCCAGACCACGGGCTACACCATCCTGGGTGGCGAGGGCGCCAACAGCGGCGGCGCCGTCCGTTTCGACACCGCGCCGGCCAGCGGCCAGACCGTGATCCTGCGGCGTACCGGCAAGGTCCAGGTCTCGGGCACCGATGCCCCCGGCTTCCTGGAGGCCAAGGTCCTGGCCGGCGCCAATATCAGCGTCAGCAAGACCACCGATGCCAATGGCGAACATCTGGTGATCGCCGCCGATGCCAATCCCGCCGACTTCCTGCTCAAGGCCCAGAATCTGGCCGACCTGCCCAACGCCACCACGGCGCGGAGCAATCTCGGCCTCGCCGCCGTCGCGGCGTCGGGCTCCTACACCGACCTGTCCAACAAGCCGGTCCTGGGCAGCGCCGCCGCCCATTCGGCGACCGACTTCGCCACCGCCGCTCAGGGGGCCAAGGCTGATTCCGCTCTCCAGTCCTCGGATATTGGAGTCTCGGTCCAGGCCCACGGCGCCAATCTCGACTGGCTGGCCGCCAATCTGTCGACCGCCGGCCGTGCCCTGATCGACGATGCCGATGCGGCGGCCCAGCGGGCGACCCTGGGTCTGGCCAGTGTGGCGGCCTCGGGGTCGTATAACGATCTGATCGACAAGCCGGTCCTGGGTTCGGCGGCGGCGCTCAATGTCGGCACCGCCGCCAATCAGATCGTGCAGTTGGATGCCAGCGCCAAGCTGCCGGCGGTGGATGGATCCCAGCTCACCAATATCCCGGTGGGCAAGGTCCAGACCGACGGCACCGACACCGCCGCTTACCTGGAAGACAAACTCCAGGCCGGTGCCAACGTCACCGTCGTCAAGTCGGCCGGCAAGATGGTCATCGCCGCCCCCAACGCCCTGGACAAGACCCAGAATCTGGCCGATCTCGCCAATGCGGCGACGGCGCGGAGCAATCTGGGGCTGGCCAGTGTGGCGGCTTCGGGCTCCTATGCCGACCTGTCCAACAAGCCGGCCCTGGGTTCGGCGGCAGTGCTGAATGTCGATACCGACACCACCTTGGCCGCCAACAGCGATGCGCTGGTGGCGTCCGAGAAGGCGGTGAAGGCCTATGTGGACACCAAGGTCTCTGCCGTCCTGTCCTCACCCAACTTCACTCCGGTGGAGCAGGACTTGGCTCAGACCTACCTGCTGGCCGCAATGGCCGGCGGCTGGACCGCCGGACAGCTCCCCAACGGGGCCTATGACGCCTTCAACAGCGACACCATCGGCGCCAATTCGACCAACTCCGTCTATTCCGCCGCCGCCTACATCAACCCCGGCAGTCTCACCTCCAACCTGTGCACCGGTGGCGCCCCCATCTATTCGAGTCAGGAGGCCACCACCTATTTTGCCCCCAACGCCTTCGATGGCAGCACGGCGACCCTTTGGGGGCCGGTCAGCTTCGGGCCGACCCCGACCAACAGCTATATCGGTTACGACTTCGGCTCGGGCGCGGCCAAGCACATCCGCCGCATTTCGGTGACGGGCCCGACCCAGCACACCATGGCCAATATCGCCATCGAATATTCCGACGACAATGCCACCTGGACCTTACTTCAGACCATCGCGATGGTGGACAGCGCCTCTCAGCAGACCTTCGACCTTCTCCCCTCGGGCTCGCACCGGTACTGGCGTCTCCGCGGTCTCGATACCAATCCCTACGGCGGCTCGGTTTATCGCTGGATGATTGAAGAAATCGCCATGATGGCCGAGGTGAACCCCGCCGACATGACCCTGCTGTCCAACGCCCTCAATCCGGCGCCGGCCAGTGCTCCGTCCCAGGTCAAGCTGATCGTGCTTTGGAAGGATCTGTCGGGCAGCGCGGTGTTGAACACCGACTTCACCGCCGAAGCCAGCCGCGACGGCTCCACCTGGACCGCCGGTACCTTGACCGACACCGGCTATAGCGCCAACGGCTACAAGGTTTTGTGGGCCGTGGCGGATGTCTCCGCCCAGCCCTCCAGCACCGTCGTCAAATACCGCCTCAAGGCGCTGAATTCCAAGTTCCACCAGGTCAAGGGCGTCGCCTTGATGGTCAAGTAGTCCATTTTTTCCCGCTAAACAAAGGAACCCCGCCCGCCGGTCATCCCGACCGGCGGGCTTTTTTCATGACCACAGGAGTTCATCATGAACGCACAGAGCGTGACCTATATCGCCGACGGTTCCACCGCCGTCTTCGATTTTCCCTTCCCGGTGTTCGAGCCGCTGGAGATCGAGGTCGTCGTCGACGGCACCATCCAGGTCTCCGGCTTCACCCTGCGGGGTGACGGCGGCAACCACGGCGGCGCCGTCCGTTTCGACACCGCGCCGGCCAGCGGCCAGACCGTGATCCTGCGGCGTACCGGCAAGGTCCAGGTCTCGGGCACCGATGCCCCCGGCTTTCTGGAGGCCAAGCTGGTGGCCGGCACCAATATCGCCATCACCCCCACCACCGACGCCAATGGCGAGCATCTGGTGATCGCCACCACCATCGCCACCGGCGACTTCCTGCTTAAGGCCCAGAATCTGGCCGATCTGACCAACGCCGCCACGGCGCGGAGCAATCTCGGCCTCGCCGCCGTCGCGGCGTCGGGCTCCTACACCGACTTGTCCAACAAGCCGGTCCTGGGCAGCGCCGCCGCCCATTCGGCGACCGACTTCGCCACCGCCGCTCAGGGGGCCAAGGCCGATTCCGCTCTCCAGTCCTCGGATATTGGAGTCTCGGTCCAGGCCCACGGCGCCAATCTCGACTGGCTGGCCGCCAATCTTTCCAATGCCGGCAAGGCGCTGGTGGATGATGCCGATGCCAGCGCCCAACGCGCCACCCTCGGCCTCGCCACCGTCGCCGCCACCGGTTCCTACACCGACCTGTCCAACAAGCCGGCCCTGGGCAGCGCCGCCGCCCATTCGGCGACCGACTTCGCCACCGCCGCCCAGGGCGCCAAGGCCGACACCGCTCTCCAGTCCTCGGATATTGGAGTCTCTGTCCAGGCCCACGGCGCCAACCTCGACTGGCTGGCCTCCAGTCTGTCGACCGCCGGCAAGGCGCTGGTGGATGATGCCGATGCCAGCGCCCAGCGCGCCACCCTCGGCCTCGCCACCGTCGCCGCCACCGGCTCCTATACAGACCTCTCCAACAAGCCGGCCCTGGGCACCGCCGCCGCCCTCAACGTCGGCACCGGTGCCAATCAGGTGGTGCAGTTGGATTCCAACGCCAAACTGCCGGCGGTGGACGGCTCGCAGGTGACCAATCTGAGCGCCGGCAACCTGACCACCGGCACCGTTGCCACCGCCCGCCTCGGGTCCGGCACCGCCGGGTCCGACACTTTCCTGCGGGGAGACCAGACCTGGCAGAGCATGTCGAGCGTCGGTGGCGCCATGACCGTGTTCGACACCATCGTCGCCAACAATGTCTCCAGCATCCAGTTCACTGGGTTTGAACCGGGCTATGACTACATCGTCAACGCGAGTAACTTCACTACCAATGGCACCGTCGGCGTCAACTGCCAGCAGTTTATTCAGTGTGGCTACGGCACAGGACCGACATGGGGCACCGCATCCACTTATCTGTTTCTTGGAGGAACTGACGTTGTTAACGCCGCCCCATTGGGATCCGATTCTAACGGGGTGCCGTGGCTGCCAACTGGCAACTATGCCATGAACAGCGACCCCGCCTATCCGAGCATGTGGCGGCTGAGATGCTCAAACCCCGACTTCCCCCATAGAACCGGCCGCCTTTTTGAACTCCTGGCCTGGGGCTACGGCAGTTCCTACCGACTTAGCAAGACCTATCATGCCTTTGCTCAAGAGGTTCCCGTGACAGGGCTGAAGATTCTCGGCCTCGGCGTCAACTTCTCCGGCACCTATACCTGCTACGCCATCAAGCGCAGCTAGACTCTTTTTTGCTTCCCCCGAAGCCCCGCCCTCACCCGGCGGGGCTTCGTCTTTTCCCTTTCCCCACAAGGAGACCGATCATGGCCGACGATCTTGCCGGATTGCGGCAAAGGCTGGCGGGCGTTCTGCCCGGCCGCATCGAAGCCGCCCTGGCCGGCTATTATGAATTCACCGCCACCGATCCGCCGCCGGACGCCAAGGGGTTCGGAGGCTGGCATGCCGCCGCCAAGGCGGCGCTGGCCCATGTGGAGGTGCTGGTCAAGCTGGCGCGCTGGGCCGAGGGCCAGCCCGAATCCGATCCGGCCGACGGCCTCGGGCAACTGCTGGGGCAGGCCCGCGCCGCCCTGGAGGCCCTGGACGACGAGGCCGAGGAGCCGCTGGAATGACACCCGTCAACTTCCCCGAATTCGTCTGGATCTGGAACCGGCGCATGGGCCTCGGCACGCCCCGCCACCAGATCGCCATGGCCCGCTGGCTGGCCCGGCGCTGGCACGGCGGTGAGCGGGAGTTGCTGCTGATGGCCTTCCGCTCCTCGGGCAAGTCCACCATCGTCGGCCTATTCTGCGCCTGGGTGCTGTCGCGGCATCCCGATCTCCGCATCATGGTCATCGCCGCCGATCTGGCCCTGGCCAAGAAGATGGTGCGCAACGTCAAGCGCATCATCGAACGCCACCCGCTGACCCCGGGCCTGAAGCCCGCCCGCCGCGACCAGTGGGCGGCGGATCAGTTCACCGTCAGCCGCCCCGGCGAGCTGCGCGACCCGTCCATGGTGGCCAAGGGCATCGGCGCCAACCTCACCGGGGCGCGGGCCGAGATCGTCATCTGCGACGACGTCGAGGTGCCCAACACCTGCGATTCGGCGCCCAAGCGGGCCGATCTGCGCGAAAGGCTGACCGAGATCGACTATGTCATGGTCCCCGGCGGCACCCAGCTTTACGTCGGCACCCCCCATTCCTACTACACCATCTACGCCGACGCCCCCCGGCGGGAGACCGGGGAGAGCCGGCCCTTCCTCGACGGCTTTGCCCGGCTGGAGCTGCCGCTGATCGACGCCAAGGGCCGCAGCGTCTGGCCGGACCGCTTTCCGCCCGACCGCATCGCCGTTCTGCGCAAGCGCTCCGGCCCCAACAAGTTCGACAGCCAGATGATGCTGCGGCCGGTCAACATCGCCGATGGCCGCCTCGACCCCGACCGCCTGCGCTTCTACGAGGCCGAGCTGGTCTATGCCGAGGGCAACGGCCAGCCGCTGCTGACCCTGGACGGGCGGCGCATGGTCTCGGCCGCCTGCTGGTGGGACCCCGCCTACGGCGCGCCGGGCAAGGGCGATTCCTCGGTGGTGGCCGCCCTGTTCACCGACGAGGACGGCGGCTATTGGCTGCACCGGGTGCGCTACCTCACCTTCGATCCCGCCCAGAGCGAGATCGACGAGGCCAGCCAGCTCTGCCGTCAGGTCGCCGCCTTCGCCGCCGAGTTGCACCTGCCGGCGGTGCAGCTGGAAACCAACGGTCTCGGCCGCTTCCTGCCCGGCCTGCTGCGCCGCGAACTGGCCAGCGGCGGTATCGGCTGCGCCGTGATCGAGGCCGCGTCCACCCGGGCCAAGGACCAGCGCATCGTCGATGCCTTCGACGCGGTGCTGGCCGCCGGGGCGCTGCATGCCCACCGCAGCGTCTGGACCACGCCGTTCATCACCGAAATGCGGGAGTGGCAGCCCGGCGGCAAGTGCCGCGACGACGGCCTCGACGCGGTCGCCGGCTGCCTGCTGTCGCAGCCGGTGCGGCTGTCGCGGCCCGGCTTCCCGGCCGAGCGCCCCAACTGGCGGCCCGGCGGCGGCGGCGTCCTCGCCGATAGTGAGTTCAAGGTATAACCCCACCGGAAACAGGAGAGTGCCATGGGTGGATTCGAATCCATCATTCCCACCGCCATCAACGCCGCCACCAGCGTCCTTCAGCAGAATTCGTCGCAGAATGCCGCCCAGGCCCAGGTGGATGCCCAGAATCAGGCCATCACTCGCCAGAACCAGCTTCTGGCGGCGCAACAGGCCCAGCAGGATCAGCAGCAGCAGCAATTGCTGGCCGAGAATCAGGCCACCGCCCGTGCCCAGGCGGGCGCGTCCGGTGTCGGCAGCGACGGCGGTTCCGCCGACGCCATCCTGCAAGGCATGGCCCAGCGCACCGCCAGCAATATCGGCTATAACGACCAGACCACGGCGCTGCGCATGCTGGCCCCCAAGACCAGTCTGCTGGACGAGGCCGGCAATGCCCTGGGTTGGGCCAAGAACGGCCTCGGCGTCTTCACCAGTTTCTACGATTCGTAGCTGAGCACCCGCAGGGCTCCGCCCCGCACCCGCCAGGGACTCGTCCCTGGACCCTATTCCAAGGGGATCAAAGGGCCCCGGCCCCTGTGTCGTCATGTTCGAAGCGCTTGCGCTTAGGGTCATGTCCTTCTAAAGTTGGGTGAATATCTTTCCTTGACCGTGCAGGACGCCTGCCTGTATGAGCAGGCTCATACAGGCAGGCGTCCTGCAGAGATTGTACGGGTTGACGCGGCCCGAATGTCGCGTGCTATCGTGGCGCATGGAATTGGAGGTCGTGATGACCAAGTCACAGCAAGCTCGCGTTAAAGACGCGCTCGCAAGCTATACCCAGAAGGCCACGGTATCGGCTCAGACGGCGCGCGAGACGCTGGTCCGCGAAGGCATCTACCTGGAAAATGGCAAGCTTGCACCGAGCTATGCGAAGGAGAGGAAGACGGCTTGATGAGTCGTCTGCACACCTCCTTTATCTTGGGTTATCATGGATGCGACGAAACGACCGGCGAGGATGTCCTCGCCGGTCGTTCTACGTTGAACGCCAGCGATGAACAATATGACTGGCTTGGGCCCGGGGTTTATTTCTGGGAAGCAGACCCGAGAAGAGCCTGGGAATGGGCAGAGTCGAAGGTGTCCAAGGGACGCTACAGGACGCCTTTTGTGATCGGGGCCGTCATTGACCTTGGGACCTGCCTTGATCTGCTCTCCCGGCGGAGCCTGGAGACGCTGGTTGATGCTTATGAGTCTCTCAAAGCTACGCACGAAGCAGATCCCACCCTCGGACCACTCCCCAAAAACATGAAGGCTCACCCTCAAGACGAGGATCGCCTCCTTCGATACCTTGATTGCGCTGTCATTCGCCGTCTGCACGCCGCCATGGACGACGCTGGCGAGCCGTTCGATACCGTGCGCGGATTGTTCACGGAGGGACGCGAACTTTTCCCCGGCAGTGGCTTTCACCAGAAAACCCATGTTCAGATCGCCGTGCGCTCGGCAAATAACGTCAAAGGATATTTTCGGGTCAGCCCCCTCCGGGATGCTTCAACTCTGGGGTGAAGCATCCCGGAGGACGGGGACTACGCCGCCTTGCCGCGCTTCTTCAGCAGCTCGAGAATCTCGGCCGCCGCCTTGGGGATGTTGGTGCCGGGGCCATAGACCGCCGCGACGCCGGCCTTGTAGAGGAAGTCGTAATCCTGCGGCGGAATGACGCCGCCGGCCACGACCAGGATGTCGCCGGCCCCCTGGGCCTTCAGCTCGGCGATCAGGGTCGGGATCAGGGTCTTGTGCCCGGCGGCCAGGGACGACGCAGCCACGATGTGGACGTCGTTTTCCACCGCCTGACGGGCGGCCTCTTCCGGGGTCTGGAACAGCGGCCCGATATCCACGTCGAAGCCGAGATCGGCGAAGGCGGTGGCGATCACCTTAGCGCCGCGATCATGACCGTCCTGGCCCATCTTGCACACCAGGATGCGGGGGCGGCGGCCTTCGGCCTTGGCGAAGTCGGCGATATCCGCCTTGAGCTTGGCGAAGCTTGCGTCGCCCTGATAGACGCCGCCATAGACGCCGGAAATGGTGCGGTTGACGGCGCGGTGACGGGTGAAGGCCACCTCCAGCGCGTCGGAAATCTCGCCGACGGTGGCGCGGGCGCGGGTGGCGACCACCGCCAGCTCCAGCAGGTTGCCCTGGCCCGACTCGCCGGCCCGGGTCAGCGCCGCCAGCGACGCCGCGACCTTGGCGCCGTCGCGGGTGGCCTTGATCTGGTTGAGGCGATTGATCTGCGACTCGCGGACCTTGGCATTGTCCACGTCCAGAATTTCGATGGGGGTCTCGTCCTTGGGCTGATACTTGTTGACGCCCACCACCACTTCCTCGCCCCGGTCGATGCGGGCCTGCCGGCGGGCGGCGGCTTCCTCGATCTTCATCTTGGGCATGCCGGATTCCACCGCCTTGGTCATGCCGCCCAGGTCCTCGACCTCCTGGATCAGCTTCCAGGCTTCCTCGGCCAGGGAAGCGGTGAGGCTTTCCACGTAGTAGGAGCCGGCCAGGGGATCGACCACATGCGGGATGCCGGTCTCTTCCTGGATGATCAGCTGGGTGTTGCGCGCGATGCGGGCCGAGAACGGCGTCGGCAGCGCGATGGCTTCGTCCAGCGCATTGGTGTGCAGCGACTGGGTGCCGCCGAGAACCGCCGCCATGGCCTCGATGGTGGTGCGGATGACGTTGTTGTAGGCGTCCTTTTCCGTCAGCGACACGCCCGAGGTCTGGCAGTGGGTGCGCAGCGCCATAGAGGCGGGCTTCTGCGGATCGAACTGCTTGATCATCCGCGCCCATAGCAGGCGACCGGCGCGCAGCTTGGCCACTTCCATGAAGAAGTTCATGCCGATGGCCCAGAAGAAGCTGAGGCGGCCGGCGAATTCGTCGATCTTCAGGCCGCTGGCCAGGGCGGTGCGGACATATTCCAGACCGTCGGCCAGGGTGAAGGCCAGTTCCTGCACCGCCGTCGCCCCGGCTTCCTGCATGTGGTAGCCGGAGATGGAGATGGAGTTGAACTTGGGCATGTTCCTGGAGGTGTAGGAGATGATGTCCGACACGATCCGCATGCTGGGGGCCGGCGGATAGATATAGGTGTTGCGGACCATGAACTCCTTGAGGATGTCGTTCTGGATGGTGCCCGACAGCTTGTCCTGGCTGACGCCCTGCTCTTCCGCCGCGACGATATAGCCGGCCAGAACGGGGAGCACCGCGCCGTTCATGGTCATGGACACGCTCATCTCGTCCAGCGGGATGCCGTCGAACAGCACCTTCATGTCCTCGACCGAATCGATGGCGACACCGGCCTTGCCCACATCGCCGACCACCCGGGGATGATCGCTGTCATAGCCGCGATGGGTGGCGAGATCGAAGGCCACCGACAGGCCCTTCTGACCGGCGGCCAGATTGGCGCGGTAGAACTTGTTGGAGTCCTCGGCGGTGGAGAAGCCGGCATATTGCCGGATGGTCCAGGGCCGGTGGGAATACATGGTGGCGCGGGGACCACGGGTGAAGGGCGGGAAGCCGGGAAGCGAACCGAGATGGTCGAGCCCGTCGAGATCGGCGGCGGTGTAGAGCGGCTTGACCGCGATCCCCTCGGGGGTCTCCCAGGTCAGCGTCTCCGGCGAGGCGCCCTTGAGGTCCTTGGACGCCAGGGCCTCCCAATCCGCCACGCTCTTCTTCGGGAACTCGCTCATTGTCCCTCTCCCTTTGCTATGCCCTGGTTACCGCGCATCAGAAACGAAGCGCCCATTCTGTCGAAAGTCTTCAAGCCCGCCACGTTCGGCCCAAGGGGGCGTACCAGCCCGTCCTGCAAGCCGTAAATCCAGGAATGCACCGCCAGCTCCTGCCCCCGCCGCCAGGCGTCCTGGATGATGGGAGTGCGGCAGAGGTTGCGCACCTGCTGCATCACGTTCAGCTCGCACAGCCGGTCGACGCGGGCGTCTTCATGCGGCAACTGGTCCAATTCGGCGCGGTGGACCTCGGCCACATCCCGCACCGGACGGATCCAGTGCTCGGCCACCCCCAGACGGGTGTCGTGAATGGCCGCCCGCACCCCGGTGCAGCCGTAATGGCCGCAGACGATGATATGCTTCACCTTGATCACGTCCACGGCGATTTGCAACACCGACAAGGCGTTGATGTCGGAATGGTTGACCAGATTGGCCACGTTGCGGTGGACGAACAGCTCGCCCGGTTCCAGCCCGACGATCTCGTTGGCGGGAACCCGGGAATCGGCGCAGCCGATCCAAAGATATCCTGGGGTCTGCTGCTGGGCGAGATGGGCGAAGAAGCCGGGGCGCGTGCGCTCGACTTCCTCCGCCCAGACCCGGTTGTTTTCCAGCAGCCGGTCGATCCCCAGGACCGAACTCACTTCCCCGCGAACTCCAGGATTTTCTGATCGACGGCGAGGGAATCGCCGGGTTTGGCGTGGCATTTCGCGATGGTTGAGTCGCGTTCGGCCTTGAGGATGTTTTCCATCTTCATGGCTTCGACGACGGCCAGCGGTTCGCCGGCCTTGACCTCCTGGCCGTCCTCGACCAGCAGCTTGACCAGCAGGCCGGGCATGGGCGAGAGCAGGTACTTGCTCATATCCGGCGGCGGCTTGTAGGGCATGAGCTTGTGCATCTCGGCGGTGGGCCGGGTCAGCACCCAGACCTCGGCCTGCAGGCCGGAATGGGACAGGCGGAAGGAGACGCCGGTGCGGTCGACCTGGACGCAGACGGGGCGGCCGTCGACGATGGCGCGGATCAGGGGATCGCCGATCTGCCAGTCGGTCTTGACCTCGATGACCTCGCCCTCGATCACCACGGCATAGCCGCCGATGGCCTGATTGACGGTGACGTCGTGGTACTGGCCGGCGATCAGCACGGTCCACTCGTCGGGGGCCTTCATCTCGTGGCCGGGGAACTGGCCGGAGATCTTGATGTTGCGTTCGACGATGCGGCGCTTCATGGCGGCGGCGACGGCGATCAGGGTGACGGGATCGTCGGCCGGCACGTCGCCGGCCTGGAAGCCGTTGGGATATTCGTCGGCGATGAAGTTGGTGGTCAGCGCCCCCTTGACGAAGCGTTCCTTGGAGAACAGCGAGGCCAGGAAGGGGATGTTGTGGGTGACGCCGCGGATGTAATACTCGTCCAGGGCCTGACGCATATGGGTGATGGCGGCTTCGCGGGTCGGGCCGTAGCTGATCAGCTTGGCGATCATGGGATCGTAGAACATGCTGATCTCGCCGCCCTCATAGACGCCGGTATCGACGCGCACATGAGCGCTTTCCGCCGGCGGGGCATAGCGGGTCAGCCGGCCGGTAGAGGGCAGGAAGTTGCGGAAGGGGTCCTCGGCATAGACGCGGGCTTCCATGGCCCAGCCCTGGAGCTTGATGTCGTCCTGGGCGAAGGGCAGCTTCTCCCCGGCGGCGACCCGGATCATCCATTCCACCAGATCGAGGCCGGTGATCATCTCGGTGACCGGATGCTCCACCTGCAGGCGGGTGTTCATTTCCAGGAAGAAGAATTCGCCGGTGGCGCCGCCGACGATGAATTCCACCGTGCCGGCCGATTTGTACTGCACCGAGCGGGCCAGGGCGCAGGCCTGTTCGCCCATGGCCTTGCGGGTTTCGGGCGTCAGGAAGGGGCTCGGGGCCTCCTCGATCACCTTCTGGTGGCGGCGCTGGATCGAGCATTCGCGTTCGCCGAGATAGAGCACGGTGCCCTGGCCGTCGGCCAGGACCTGGATCTCGATATGGCGGGGTTCCTCGATGAACTTTTCCACGAAGACGCGGTCGTCGGCGAAGCTGGTCTTGGCCTCGTTGGTGGCGCTGGTGAAGCCCTCATGGGCCTCGGCATCGTTCCAGGCCAGCCGCATGCCCTTGCCGCCGCCGCCGGCCGAGGCCTTGATCATCACCGGATAGCCGATCTCGTTGGCGATCCTGACCGCCTCGTCGGCATCCTTGATGACGCCGAGGAAGCCCGGCACGGTGTTCACACCGGCGGCGCGCGCCAGCTTCTTGGACTCGATCTTGTCGCCCATGCAGAAGATGGCGTGGGCGTCGGGGCCGATGAAGGCGATGCCCTCTTTCGCCAGGGCCTCCTGGAATTCCCGCTTCTCCGACAGGAAGCCGTAGCCCGGATGCACCGCCTGGGCGCCGGTCTGCTTGCAGGCGGCGACGATCTTGTCCGCCAGCAGATAGGACTGGGCCGACGCCGCCGGGCCGATATGCACCGCCTCGTCGGCCATGGACACGTGCAGCGCGTCCTTGTCGGCGTCGGAATACACCGCCACCGTCTTGATGCCCATCTTACGCGCGGTCTTGATGACCCGGCAGGCGATCTCGCCGCGGTTGGCGATCAGAATCTTCGTGAACATGTGATCGTCCCCTTACAGCGGAATGTTGCCGTGCTTGCGCCACGGGTTCTTCACGTCCTTGTCCTTCAGCATGGCCAGCGAGCGGCAGATGCGCTTCCTGGTGGTGCGCGGCATGATCACGTCGTCGATGAAGCCGCGATGCCCGGCGATGAAGGGATTGGCGAACTTCTGACGGTATTCCTCGGTCCGCGCCGCGATCTTCCCGGCATCGCCGATATCGCCGCGGAAGATGATCTCCACCGCGCCCTTGGGGCCCATCACCGCGATCTCCGCCGTCGGCCACGCGAAGTTCACGTCGCCCCGCAGATGCTTCGAGCTCATCACGTCATAGGCGCCGCCATAGGCCTTGCGGGTGATGACGGTGATCTTCGGCACCGTGCACTCGGCATAGGCGTAGAGCAGCTTGGCGCCGTGCTTGATGATGCCGCCGTATTCCTGCGAGGTGCCGGGCAGGAAGCCGGGCACGTCCACGAAGGTCACGATCGGGATGTTGAACGAATCGCAGAAGCGCACGAACCGCGCCCCCTTGATGCTCGACGCGATGTCCAGACAGCCGGCCAGGACCATGGGCTGGTTGGCGACGATGCCCACCGTCCGGCCTTCCATGCGGGCGAAGCCGACGATGATGTTGCCGGCATAGCCCGGCTGAACCTCGAAGAAATCGTGCTCGTCCACGACCTTCAGGATCAGCTCCTTCATGTCGTAGGGCTTGTTGGGATTGTCCGGGATCAGGGTGTCCAGCGAGGTTTCCACCCGCTCCGGACCGTCATTGGTCGGACGCACCGGCGGCTTCTCCCGGTTGGAACCGGGCAGGAAATCGATGAAGCGCCGCAGTTGCAGCAGCGCCTCCACATCGTTCTCGAAGGCCAGATCCGACACACCCGACTTGGTCGAATGGGTGATGGCGCCGCCCAGCTCTTCCGCCGTCACCGTCTCGTGCGTCACCGTCTTGACCACGTCCGGGCCGGTCACGAACATGTACGAGCTGTCCTTCACCATGAAGATGAAGTCGGTCATGGCCGGCGAATACACCGCGCCGCCGGCGCAGGGGCCCATGATCATGGAAATCTGCGGCACAACGCCCGACGCCATCACATTGCGCTGGAACACCTCGGCATAGCCCGCCAGCGACGCGACACCCTCCTGGATGCGCGCGCCGCCCGAATCGTTCAGCCCGATCACCGGAGCGCCAACCTGCACCGCCTTGTCCATGATCTTGCAGATCTTCTCCGCATGCGCCTCCGACAGCGAACCGCCGAAAACCGTGAAATCCTGCGAAAACACAAACACCAGACGACCGTTCACCGTCCCGTAGCCGGTCACCACGCCGTCGCCCGGGATCGACTGTTCCGCCATCCCGAAATCCGTGCAGCGGTGCTCCACGAACATGTCCCATTCCTCGAACGAGTCCGGGTCCAGCAAAAGCTCGATCCGCTCCCGCGCCGAAAGCTTCCCCTTCGAATGCTGCGACGCGATCCGCTTCTCGCCTCCGCCCAATCGCGCGCGAGAGCGCTTCTCTTCAAGCTGCTGGATAATCTCATGCATGAACCAGAACCTCCGGCGGGCAGAGTGACAATTGGCCCTTGTCATATTCGCAAAGGTGGCACCGAGGCAACGAAAACCCCCAGGAAAATAGCGGTGATGCGAAGAGATTCGCAACATCGCACCGTCATATTGCGAAGGTTGCGAAGACCTTATGCTGACGGTATAAGTCAAACCGGCGAGCGACCGCAGGGAGCGCGGCGCCTGAGGAGCATGAGCCATGAGCGACCGAAGGGAGCGCGGCGCCATTGCGGCGCCCGGAGCGAAGCGGAGGAGCCAAGCGGGCGGATGCCCGCGCCCGGCGTCTGAGGAGCATGAACAGTGAGCGACCGAAGGGAGCGCGG